>Ga0209425_10000616_pt1 | contig 43092 bp, 42 predicted proteins | sample COG_05_FD_184749 | JGI IMG/M metagenome (GOLD analysis project Ga0209425, IMG submission 184749) | Pelagic Microbial community sample from North Sea - COGITO 998_met_05 (SPAdes) (version 2) | ecosystem: Environmental > Aquatic > Marine > Neritic zone/Coastal water | place: Helgoland, sampling...
AGCGTGAATGGCCAAAAGTTGCGTGATGATTTCGCATTAAAAATGTCTGCCTCTCAACTTTCTGAGGCTAAAAAACTTGCGCGAGAATGTAAAATTTCTGACTACAAGTCATGTTATTAAATATTGATTCCGAGTCGGAAAACGTCCCAGTTCGATTAGCGATTTAAGCATGTACACCGATTATGATGTCTTAAAAAGGCTTTAAAAAATAGTTTGAATTAATGCAATTATCCTATGGGTGAATGTTTTAAAGGATCTCTTTTCAATGCGTGTGAAGAAATCTTAAAGTGGATGGGATGTTATAGAATTAATCACAACAATAAATGTTGAAATCTTGCTCATAAGGGTCAATCGAAAGCCCTATTTAGCGTGAAGAAATGACTATTTATTTTTGACGGCAAGCTTCGCGGTGGCTATAGTGATAGCCCTAACACGCAATAATTTTTTTGATAGAAGGGGAACTGTTATGAGTATAAACAAATGGGCACCAGCGTTTAGCGCTATATTTGCAATTTTAGCGTGCATAACTGCTTTGGATGCCTATATGGTTCCATGGCCTTTGCTTCTAGTGGGCTTAGGTTTTGTCCATGGAATAGCAGTTCCTGTTCGAGATCACGCCTCGTTGGGTATGCTCATCGCAGGTGCAGCGTTATTCCCTGCGATCGCGGATAACTTCGATGCAGTGCCTATGGTCGGAATGTATCTGAACGAGTGGGTAGATGCTTTCGCTATAGCTATGGCGGGATATGTCGTCGCTTCTTTGATACATGAAGTCAGAGCACGCGTTTTCTCAGATTAACGAAGTGCATGCTATTAGGACCTTCGGTTAGGGGTAATCTCTGCGCGGGTCCTTTTTTAAAATTTAATCACAAAAATACCGGGATCTATTATGAGCGCATATGTTGTAGTACACCTCACTATATTAGATGGAGAAAAAATTGCGGCGTACTCCGCGGTAGCTGGTCCATCAGTAACAAATCATGGGGGGGAATTTGTTTGTAAAGGTCCCGCCGAAATGTTGCATGGAGATGCTATAGGCAAGAACATTGTCATAGTCAAGTTCGATAGCAAAGCGGCAGCAAAGGCATGGTACAACTCGGACGAGTACCAAGCGATCATTCCTATTCGAAATGAGGGCGCTGAGTCTTGCTTTATTCTAGGTGGTGAATAGCTAAGCGAGTTAGCCAGGATGGTGCATGCTTTATGCCTGCCGTATAATTTAGGATATTTCCCGTGGAATTAAAAATGAAAATGGCTAGATTTTTCGTAACCATAGTGTGTATAAGTTTTATTGGGTCGACTTATGCAGCTGAACATGTGGTTAAAGGCGTAGTGACTAAGTGGCGTCCAATGATAACTTTTGCTGAGCCTGGTGATACAGTAAGATTTATAGGGATGATTGGCCACAACACAGTTGTTATCCCGGGAATGATTCCAGAGAATGCTGTCGGCTGGGACTCGAAATACGGGGAAGAGAATTTTACTATCACGGTAACCGAAGAAGGTGCCTATATTTTCAAATGTACGCCTCACATTACGACAGGAATGGTTGGTGCTATAGTCGTTGGAAATGCTCAGCCACCTCAAAACCTTTCTTCGATAGAGGAAAGTCTAGCTAAAGTGACTATTGGGAAAAGAATGGTTGCCCGCACTATTAAAAAGATGAAAAGCGCGGTTCTGGCCCGTTCTGTTAATTAAGGTAGGAAAGGTTCGCGCAAGACAGATTATTGGCCTGCGCTCTTACTAATCTGTACGGCACAGTGCTTAAATTCTGGAATTTTTCCTATCGGGTCAATAGCATCAATTGTTAGCAAGTTGGCGGCGGCTTCGACATAACAAAAGGGCATAAAAACGTTACCCACCTGCAGACCGTTGTCCATCCTTACCGCAGCCGTTAGTTCTCCCCGCTTAGAGTGTAAACGAACAATATCATCGCTTTCGATTTGGTATAGCTCCATGTCTTGACTGTTCATGCTGATAAATGCTTCTGGTTCAAGAGAGTCTAGCACCCGCGCTCTGCGTGTCATAGTTCCCGTATGCCAATGCTCTAGCTGTCTGCCTGTGATCAAAACAAGTGGGAAATCATCTGACGGAAGTTCGGCGGCATGAGAGTAGTGAGCAGCGGAAAACTTTGCTTTTCCTGAAGGCAGATAGAAAGTCTCTTTAAACAGCACAGTTTCGCTCTGAGTGGAATCTTTGGTATAAGGATATGTTATGGAGTCTATTTCGTTAAGAAGGCCCCACGTAATCCCTCCTATGGAAGGCATTACATTAGTCATTTCTTCAAATACTTCAGCAGCTGACCTGTGGGTCCATTTTTGGTCAAGTTTTTCTGCTAAATCATGAATAATTTCTAGATCCTGTCGCGCATCACCCGGCGGGTCGATCGCTTGTCTTCCAAGTTGGACTCTTCTGTCTGTATTGGTGAAGCTTCCCGTTTTTTCGGGGAAGGCTGAAGCTGGCAGAATTACATCGGCAAAACTGGCAGTTTCTGTAAAAAAGATATCCTGGACCACAAGGTGCTCTAATTTTGCTAGAGCTTCCCTCGCATGATTCAAATTAGGGTCAGACATGGCGGGGTTCTCTCCCATGACGTACATACCCTTGATAGAGCCTTGAGATGCCCCCGACACGATTTCTGTTACGGTTAGACCGGTCTCCTTACTTAATGTTGTGTTCCAGACGTGCTCAAATTTCTTCTTGTTCTCATTATCAGTGACGGGTTGGTAGTCTGGGTAGACCATAGGGATAAGCCCAGCATCCGATGCCCCTTGCACATTGTTCTGACCTCTCAGAGGATGTATTCCAGACCCTTTCTTACCTATGTTTCCAGTTAGCAAAGCGAGAGAAATTAAGCAGCGCGCATTGTCAGTGCCATGGATATGTTGAGATATTCCCATCCCCCAGAATATCATTGCACTTCGCGCTTTGGCATACAGTCTTGCTACCGCTCGAATAGTCTCAGGTTTTATTCCACAAGTAGAGGACACTGACTCGGGCGAGTATTTGCTGACTACTTCTTTTAGGTTTAAAAAGTCAGTTGTTCTTTCTTTGATGAATTTCTCATCGTGTAAATTTTCTTCTATGATGACAGACATCATCGAGTTCATTAAAAGCACGTCTGTATCAGGACGAAATTGTAAGAAAAAATCCGCATGTCTAGTCAGATCTGATTTATACGGATCTATGACTACTAGCTTTGCCCCGCTCTTAGTCGCATTTTTCATGAAAGTCGCAGCCACTGGGTGGTTAGCTGTTGGCTTAGCGCCAATAACGACGATGACTTCAGTTAGAGCGACATCTTCAACTTGGTTAGACACGCCAGCATTACCTAGCATTTCTAACATTGCAGCAACGGAAGAAGCGTGACAAAGACGAGTGCAGTGATCTACATTATTCGTTTTCAATGCTGATCGGATAAACTTTTGAAATGCGTAAGCTTCTTCATTCGACCCTTTTGCAGAGCCTAGTCCAGCCAAGGCATTACCACCATGGATGTCCAATATGCTTTTTAGCCCTGTCGCTGCGAATTCTAGAGCTTCTGACCAAGATACTTCTCTGAAGCAGTCGCTGATTTCATTTTTATGGATAAGGGCAGCGGTCTTTTTTATCCCCTTGATCCGAATGAGAGGTTTTGTTAAGCGGTCCTCATGATGGACATAATCGAATCCATAGCGACCTTTAACGCATAGTCTGTTTTTATTCGCGGGACCATTGCGACCAGTAGCCGACTTGATAGCACCATCACTTACATTAAAAGTTAGCAAGCAACCGACCCCACAATAAGGACAAACAGTGTCAATTTTTTTATTATCAGGTAAGTCTGCAGCCGCGCCAGTGGAAGTCAGGGCATTTGTTGGACAAGCTTGAACACATTCGCCGCAACTTACGCAGGAACTTTCTCCTAATGTCGCATCTAAGTCGAAGGTGATTTTCAGATTTGATCCGCGATTTGATATTCCTATCACATCGTTAACTTGAGTTTCTCTGCATGCTCGAACACAGCGCGTACATTGTATGCATTGGCCTAAATCTACGGTTATCGCAGGATTAGTTATATCTATAACCTGCGACTGGTGTGGAGCGTCTTCATGACGAATGTCAAAATGCGTCACCCATTTAGAAAGTTCTGTACTATTGCTCTGAATACTACCCGCACTGTAATTTTCTGTAAGATCGCTACTAAGCATCGTTATCACCATCTTTTGGCTAAACTGAGCTCTTGCGTTGTTCGAGTGGACCACCATACTTTTCTCAGCTAGGCGAGAACATGAAGGGGCTAGAGTTCTTTCTCCTTCAATTTCCACGACACACGCACGGCAATTTCCATCCGGCCGACAGTTATCTTGATAACATAAGCGCGGAATCGAGACTCCTGCATTTTCTGCTGCCACAAGTATCGTTTCACCTTTCTGGGCTATAACATTGTGTCCGTCTAATTGAAAAGTAAATTCCGAATTCAAGATATTTCTTCTTTAAAATATTCTATGACTGATTTCATAGGGTTAGGAGCCGCCTGTCCTAGCCCGCAGATTGATGCATCAGTCATTACTGTCGCGAGATTCTTTAATTTATTTATGTCCCATGATCGAGCTGACATTAAAGCAGAAGCTTGCTTTGTTCCGACTCTACATGGAGTACATTTTCCACAACTTTCTTTTGCAAAAAAGTTCATCGCGTTTTTTGCATAACTCGCCACGTTATCGTGATCCGATAAGACAATTATTGCAGCTGAGCCTATGAAGCAATCGTGCTCTTGTAGTGTATCAAAATCCAAAGGAACGTCGGCTAGAGAAGCAGGTAATATTCCACCAGATGCTCCGCCAGGGAAGTAAGCTTTAAGCTCATGCCCAGGACTCATCCCGTTACAATATTCGTCTATTAATTCCCGCAAGGTGATTCCCGCTGGAGCAAGATACATTCCGGGAGTCATTATTCTACCACTCACTGAGAAAGAAATAAGCCCCGTTCGACCGTGACGGCCGTGAGAAGCATGGAAATTACTTCCATGGTTGATGACATCTGTGACTCGGTATAGTGTCTCTAAATTGTGTTCAAGAGTTGGCTTTCCGAAGATGCCATTAGCTGCAATATAAGGTGGTCGAAGCCGTGGAATACCTCGCTTACCTTCGATAGATTCAATCATGGCAGACTCCTCCCCGCATACATAAGAGCCGGCACCACGTCTTAGCTCTATAGAGGGGAGACCATTAGGAAAAGCCACACTGATAGCTTTTATTTCCTGGATTAAAATTTGACGACATGCAGCATATTCATCTCGCAAATAGATTATACATTTGTGAGCCTCTACTGCCCATGCAGCAATTAGCATGCCTTCTAAGAACTGATGAGGTTTACTTTCTAGGTATGTTCTATCTTTAAAGGTACCAGGTTCGCCTTCATCAATGTTTACCGCGAGATAGCGAGGACTTGGTTGTTGTCGAACGATCTCCCATTTTTTCCCTGCTGGGAAACCTGCGCCACCTAAACCTCTAAGTCCACTGTCCGAGAGGAGTTTGACGGCCGCCGACCGAGTAAGAATTCCGTCGGTACATTTCTTGAGTGCACCATAGCCTCCGGATGCGATGTACGGGGCAAGCTTTTCATAGCTCGGTATCTGAGGGGTATACGACTTACAGCCTAGGACATTTTCGACTGTTGCCTCCTCAATTACTCTCTGTCCGACTACTGCGATGGGCGCATTTGAACATTGACCAACACAAGGTACTGTTTCAAGCTTTATGTTGTTTGAGATATTCGTTTTAAGGTTCATGCTCAATTCTTCAGAACCAAACATCTTACAAGTCATTGACTCGCAGACACGGATAGTTAAATTTGGAGTTGTTTGTTTGCTATCTTGTATGAGATTGAAATGGTGATAGAAACTAGCAACCTCGTGAACTTCGGCAAGTGATATTTTCAGGCAGTCGGCTAAAGCTACAAGATGAGCTTTCGATATATGATTATAGTTATCTTGAATGAGATGGAGATATTCGATCAGCAAATCACGCCTAAAAGGCGGAGAGCCCAGTATTATTTTGATGTCGGCCAATACGCTGGGTGTGATAGCAAGGCCACGAATCTGGTTTCTTTTCGGCTTCATAGTTAACTTTGTCCCGGTTGGTTGCGTTGGAACAGGTAAGAATCTTTAGTGAGCAACACTTTTCCAGGATCTCCCTTCACCAGGCTAAATTTGGTTAATACTCGTAGGCATCATATACCTATAAAGTGTTGTGGAATAGTGGTATTGGAATCAGTCACGAGAGTTTTCATGCAGGATACAGGAGTATAATCTGCGAATAAATGAAGGAAGAGGATAATTTACTTTTGTGACTATCCAACAAAGCTGCAAAGACGATTTTGACCCTATTTCTCTATTGTGCGAGGAAATTATAGGTCGAATTCTCGAGAGCGTGAGTTCCTTGGCCCGAACTGAAATGATGCCTATTCGGCAAACTCTATAGCAGGTAACGTTCTATGACATTATAGTAGCTGCCAACGTTCCACCTCAAAAAAAATTCATCATGAATGGGTGCGCTTTCCGTCAGGAAGAACTAGAGGCACTTAATGATCGTTTAATAAACAGAATTAGCACCTCTTTTGCTGGCGACAATTACAGTTTTTATCAATTTAACTCTGAGACTCTCTGACCTCTATTCTCTTCGAATGCAAGGTTTATTGCTTAGATTCCATCTCTCTAATCCCAGTTGAGTGCGCCTCCGGTTTGATATTCAGTCACTCTAGTCTCGAAGAAATTTTTCTCTTTCTTTAAATCAATCGCTTCACTCATCCAAGGAAACGGGTTTGAAGCATTAGGATATTGTTCTGGAAGACCTATTTGCGCGCAACGTCTATTTGCTATGAAACCCAAGTATTCTTCAAACATTTTTGCATTAAGACCAAGGACTCCTCTAGGCATAGTGTCGTGCGCATAAGCTGTTTCTAATTCGACTGCTTCACGGATTAAAGCGACCATTTGATCTTGAAAATCGGACGTCCAGAGGCCGGGATTCTCTACTTTTATTTGATTAATGACATCGATTCCGAAATTAAGATGCATAGATTCATCTCTAAGTATGTATTGAAATTGTTCCGCAACTCCGGTCATTTTATTTCTGCGTCCCATTGACAGAACTTGAACGAACCCCACGTAGAAAAATATACCTTCAAAAATGACGTAGAAAGCAATAAGGTCTCTTAGCAGTCTCTGGTCATCTTCATGTGTTCCTGTTTGGAAGTTTCGGTCACCTAAGCTATCAGTGAATTGTGTTGCCCAGGCAGCTTTAGCATGTATGGACTCAACCTCTCTATACATATTGAAAACTTCTGCTTCATCAAGCCCTAGACTTTCTATACAGTACTGGTATGCGTGCGTGTGTAATGCTTCTTCAAATGCCTGTCGCAGTAGATATTGCCTACATTCTGGGTTCGTGATGTGCCTGTATACAGCTAGTACTAGATTATTAGCTACTAAGGAATCTGCTGTAGAGAAAAAGCCTAGGTTTCTTTTTATTAAAACTCTTTCATCTTCAGTCAAACCATTAGGATCTTTCCATAGCGCTATATCTGCTGTCATGTTGACTTCTTGCGGCATCCAATGATTCGCGCAGCCGTCAAGATATTTCTGCCATGCCCATTGATATTTGAACGGCACCAGTTGGTTGACGTCAGATCTACAGTTGATCATTGCTTTGTCATCTACGGCTAGCCTACCAGCCCCAAACTCGACTTCTTCGAGGCCAGTTATCGCTTTTTCGTTGGTCTGTACACCAAGAACATTATCTTTTTCTACAACTTCCCCCGCTGGTTGATTTTTCTCCAATGGTTCTATTTCCGTTTTTACTTCGACGCCGGGTAATGTTGGGGTTTGTTTAAACTGTGCTACAGGGTCATCCCAATTCAGCATGTTTTTCTCCTAATTTTCTTTTTTTTATGTTCATGTTAATTACTGGCAGGCTTCACATTCAGGATCTAGGATTGAACATGCTTGAGGCGCTGCAGCTAGATCTGGTGTGTCGTTTTGCGCCACAGCGTTTAGTTTGCCGTCAGCGAGAGTGCTTTTTTCTACATGAGTGGCGCCCATAGTTCTCAAGTAATAAGTCGTTTTCAATCCTTTTATCCAGGCCAGCTTATAGAGGTTATCCATCTTTGTACCGCTAGGCTCAGACATGTATAGGTTTAATGATTGAGCTTGATCAAGCCATTTCTGTCTTCGAGAACCTGCTTCAATTAACCATCTTGTATCTAGTTCAAAAGCTGTCGCATAAAGTGCTTTTAGGGAAGAGGGGATTCTATCAATTTGTGAAACGCTACCATCATAATATTTCAGATCATTTACCATGACCTCATCCCATAGGTTAGCCTTCTTCAGGTCTTCAACGAGGTACATATTTACGACAGTAAAGTCTCCAGACAAGTTAGATTTGACAAACAAGTTTTGATAAGTAGGCTCTATCGATTGGCTGACGCCACAGATGTTTGAAATAGTAGCTGTCGGCGCTATTGCCATACAGTTGGAGTTTCTCATACCTATTGTTCGAACCTTCTCTCTTAGAGAGTCCCAATCAAGCGTTTGCTCACGGTCCATTTCTAAATAGCCGTTCCTTCCCTGTTCAAGAAGCTTAATTGAGTCAATAGGTAGTATCCCTTGGCTCCATAACGATCCTTGAAAACTCTGATATGTTCCTCTTTCTTGGGCTAGATTGGATGACGCAGTTATTGCGTAATAACTGACGGCTTCCATCGATTTGTCAGCAAAGCTGACAGCTTCCTCTGAGCTATATGGAAGATTTAACTTATATAGCGCATCTTGAAATCCCATTATGCCGAGACCAACAGGACGGTGTTTGAGGTTTGATGCTTTAGCCGTTGCAACACTGTAATAGTTATAGTCTATGACGTTGTCTAACATGCGCATTGCTGTGTTAATCGTTTTTTCTAGTTTGTTAGAATCCAGTGCACCATCCAAGATGTGTTGCGTAAGGTTTACCGAGCCCAGATTACAAACAGCGATCTCTTTATCAGGAGAGGTGTTGAGGGTAATTTCAGTACAGAGGTTGGAGCTATGCACTACTCCCGTATGCTGCTGCGGTGATCTTAGGTTACAAGCATCTTTGAAAGTGAACCATGGATGTCCAGTTTCGTAAACCATTGCTAGCATCTTTCTCCACAGCTCTACTGCCCGAACTCGTTTGAAGTTACGAATCTCCCCGAGATCAGCTTTCCGTTCGTAATCACAATAAAGAACTTCAAATTCCTTACCAAATGCATCATGGAGATCTGGGGTTTCATCCGGTGAAAACAGCGTCCATTGCTCATCTTCGCATACACGTTGCATGAAAAGGTCTGGGATCCAGTTTGCTGTATTCATATCGTGTGTTCGTCGGCGGTCATCACCGGTATTTTTTCTTAGCTCAGTGAATTCCTCTATATCGATATGCCACGACTCTAGGTAGGCGCACATAGCCCCTTTCCTTTTTCCGCCCTGGTTAACGGCTACCGCTGTATCATTTGCAACTTTAAGGAAGGGGACTACACCTTGAGATTTTCCATTAGTCCCTTTTATATGCGCTCCCATGCCTCTAACAGCGGTCCAGTCATTACCTAGTCCACCCGCGAATTTAGAGAGTAGAGCGTCATCTTTTATTGCTCCGAAGATACCATCAAGGTCGTCAGGTATTGAGGTGAGATAGCAAGATGACAGTTGCGGTCTTAGTGTTCCCGAATTAAACAACGTTGGAGTTGAACTCATAAAGTCAAATGACGAGAGGAGGTCGTAAAATTTTATAGTCCATTTTTCAGTTTCTATTTCATTTATTGCTAGACCCATCGCTACTCTCATAAAGAATGCCTGAGGTAGTTCAAATCGCACGTCTTCGCTTTGTATGAAATATCGGTCATATAAAGTTTGCAGGCCTAGATAGTTGAAATTAAAATCTCTTTCGGGTTTCAGAGCTTCCCCTATTTTTTTTAGGTCGTAGTTTCCTAGCCTTGAGTCGACGAGCTCTAAGCTAATTGCTTTTTTAATATAACTTTCAAAGTAACTAGGGTATTGTTCAGACATCTCCTCCTGTGTTGCCTCTTCCCTATTTCCACCTACAAAAGTCAGAGCTTCTTGCCTAAGAGAGTCCAGCAGCACTCGAGCAGCAACATAAGTATAATTAGGTTCGCGTTCGATAAATGTCCTTGCGGCCATTGTTGCAGCGTTAGAAACGTCCGCCTCGGCTACCCCGTCGAAAAGAGCTCTTTTCGTTTCTTCGAAGAGTGCTTTGTGATCTGTCCCAGATATCTGGGTGCATGCTTCTTTCAAAATTTTCTGAAGACGTTTTGTATCTAATGACTTTTTTGTGCCATCTGTCATAGTCACTTGTAATGCACTGGTACTTAGTTCAGGTTCAGTTTGCGACTCTAAAGATAATGCCCTCTCTTTCTTTCTTTCCTCTCGGTAGAGCACGTATGAGCGAGCTACTTTGTGTTCGCCTGCTCTCATTAACGAAAGCTCGACGTGATCTTGAATATCTTCGATATGCATCGCTCCACCAGACGGCATACGACGAGTAACAGCAGATACTATTTCATTCCCAATTTGATCGACTAAGCTGTGGACGCGATTAGAAGCCGCTGCATGGTTTCCTTCTACTGCTAGAAATGCCTTTGTGATAGCGACTTTTATTTTCCCGCCATCAAAGGATGTGACTTTGCCATTTCTTCTTATTACACGGTATTCCCCAGGTGCCGTGGCTGCTATCTCCATGTTGTTGTCCACATGAGTCTCTAATGCAGGTAGCTTATTAGGGCTCTCGTTTAGGGTTTCTGCTTTGGTGGTCGTCTCTGAACTCATATTGTCTCCAAAAAATCCTAGGTTTGAACCGTTCCTGTTCCTAGGTTTCGTATAAAAATCTGTAAGTCATGGTATATCACCACCACTGGTTGTGGTCAAGTGAATATGTAACCACTACATAATGTGTGTATAGTGTTGATGAATGACTGCTTTTGGACGCTTAACTTGATAATAAGCTGTTGATAAGTCTAATTTATCGCTATAAAACAAATGTTTGCGGGTCGAATGTATGAAACAGAAAAACCCCATCGTTTCAGCGAAAAATAATTTTACATGGGACCTAAAGTGAGAATACGCAGATGAGAATAGCTCAAATAACCGACGCTCATATCTTCGATGATCCGGATGCAAGCTTCGAAGGCTGCGATACGCGCGCTAGCTTTGAGGCTGTTTTAGCTGAAATTCAGTCCCTGGGTAATATTGACTTAATTGTTGCCACTGGAGATATGAGTATGGACGGCGGGTTTATATCGTACCGTTTTTTAAATTCTCTTTTCTCCGTATGTGATATCCCTATCTTAGCTGTGCCAGGGAATCATGATGTGCCGAGTGTAGCTTCTCAGTCGTCCAATTTTTATTTTTTGACAAGCACAGCGAACAGAGATTTTGGCAGCTGGCGCTTCCATTTTTTGAATACGAAGAAAGTCGGTCATGAGTTAGGTGAGATTGACCCTAAAGACTTAGCAGATCTCTCTCAAAACATTTTTTCCGCCGGCAGGAAGCCGCAAATAATCTTTATGCACCATCCACCTTTGGATATCGGTTGTGCTTGGCTTGACGATATGAAACTAGAAAACTCTGGTGATTTTTGGCACATAGTGAGCCAGAGCTCGAATATAAAGGCCGTGTTTTGCGGTCACGTTCACCAGGATAATGAGTTATCTCAGAACAGTGTGCCAGTGATAACCACACCATCTACCTGTGTCCAATTCAAGCGTCATAGCCGAGTTTATCAGATAGAGCGACTCCAACCGGGCTTTCGAATAATAGAGACTCAAGACGACGGGACATTCTCTCATCACCTCGTCAGATTAAAACCATCGGATGATTTTAGCATTCCTATCTTATAGGACTGCGCAGATAAACTGGCATTGCTTCTATAGGTGAAAATTCCTTTTTGCGTTGAAGGGAGTGTCTCGCAAACTTTGCAATTGGAAGTGCGCTGGGATAGTCGCAAGTAATCCGCGGTAGTATCTTGATGTAAGAGGGAAGAAACTCTTCATAGTAAGTCCATTTGCTTGAAACAACGCACCATTTAGCTTCCTTAGGGACTGACACATCGGAGGGTTTTGTGACTTTGTTTTCAACAACGATCTCGTCAATTTGTCCTTCAGCTGAGAGTCTTACGCAACTCCAATAGACTTCACTTTGTCGGGCATCGGAGATCACCAACACATTTCGACTAGTAGTGAAGTTTGGGGTCATAGCTAACGCATGAAGAGTAGAACAAGGGACGATGTTGATATTTTGAGCCATAGCTACTCCATGTGCAAAAGACGCTGCCACTCTAATTCCGTTGAAAGATCCAGGACCGGAACCAAAAGCAACGGCATTGAGATCACTTTTTTTTAAGTCGCATTGTTTAAGCATTTCTTCAGCCATTTTTATGACCAGCGTGGCTTGACCTCTAGGCGCAATTACATGGTTTTCTATTTCAGTGGTTAAGGTAGCCAGACTAACTGAGCATCTTTCGGTGGACGTTTCAACTGCAAGAATATTCATAATAGTTACGTTTGTCTTTCCTTATGGCTTGAAAACGGCATCTTTCAGTTATAATGACGAAATCATGATCCAGATCGCATCGCTAATTATCGGAATTCGCTACATCTACGCTAGCCGTGGGAATCATTTTACCGCATTTGTTTCTCTGGCAGCTATAACAAGTATTGCCATTGGATTAATCGTACTAATTACTATTGCTTCGATAATGAATGGATTTGAGGATGAATTGCGAGACAGAGTGTTGGGTGTAGAGGGTCATGTGGTGGTGGATGTGAGTGGTCTAAAGTACCAAGAGTTGACGTCACTTAGCTTGAGCATCCAAGACAGCCAGGCCGAAGTTTCGGTGTGGCCGGTGATTAAAAAGGATGTTCTGCTGGAACACAAGAAACGGGTAACGACCGCCGGACTAATGGGCATTGATGATGATTTCTTATCAGGCCTAGGTGAGAAAAATATAGGGCTGAATAAGGATAACCTCAAGACTCTTATCAGTGGAGATTTTAATCTCGTCATTAATAATACGCTTGCGGTATATTTTAGCTTATCGGTAGGAGACAAAATTATCGTCTTGGTACCTCAAGAGAGGTTTACTGCACTGGGCCCTATTCCTCGCTTAAAAAAATTTACTGTGTCTGAAATTTATGAAAGTGAGAGTGATACCTATAGTCAACAAATTTTTGCACATGTAGAGGACGTGTCGAAATTATTTAGGCTAGGCCAGACGAGAGATGAGTTGCATATCCGGATGGAGCGTGTCGAGGAGTCCACCGCCGCGGCGACTCAAATTCGCAACTCATCGGGAAGAGAAGCGGCTAGCTGGGGTGAGACCCATTCTGTGCTTTTTAGGGCCTTGAAAACTGAGAAATTCCTAATGTCTTTTATTCTTGCTTTAGCAGCTTCAGTTGCTATGTTTAGTGTTTTTGCGATCCTATCTTTAGGTATTGAGCAAAAGAAAAAAGACATATCTATTCTTCATGCCATGGGGCTAAGGACGAGCGGGATTGTATCGATCTTCTTAATTCAAGGCGCACTTACTAGTTTAATCGGCATATTTTTAGGAATAGTTGTGGGTTGTTTATTCGCTAGCCATATAGGAGACATCGTGTCCTTTGTTGAAATGATTTTCCATTTTCATATATTCTCACCAGAGATTTATTATGCTAGTCGAGTCCCTTCTGTAGTGCTTATAGAAGATGTGCTGTTATTTACAGGTATCGCCAGCCTTGTGGCTGTATTGGGTACGGTTTATCCTTCGTTAGCGGCGTCTAGGGCCGTTAGAACGGTTAGGAGCTAGAATTTCCATGGAAGAAGAGGTAGCGATGTCAGCGGTAAGACTATGCAAATCTTATGATGAAGGGTCGAGCACGCTTGAGGTTCTTTCTGGTATAGATCTAGACATCTCCCAAGGAAGTACAGTGGCGATAATGGGCTCCTCCGGATCCGGAAAAAGCAGTCTGCTTCAGTTACTCGCAGGCTTGGCTCTTCCCACTAGTGGAAAGGTGATGTTTGGAGGACAAGATTTAGCTAAAATGAGAGACTCAGAACTGTCCATGCTACGCAATCAGGAGGTGGGTTTTGTGTATCAATTTCATCATCTTCTACCTGAGTTTACTGCCGCAGAAAATGTAGCAATGCCTGCTATGATAGGGGGCGCCTCTTATAAAGAGTCACTTCATTTAGCAAGCTCTCTACTTGGGCAAGTCGATTTGGAGGCACGCAGTAATCATCTCCCATCACAGCTTTCTGGAGGAGAAAGACAAAGAGTGGCGGTTGCACGTGCGCTAATAAATAATCCTCGTTGCGTCTTTGCTGATGAGCCGACGGGTAACTTAGATGTTAAAAATGCTTTAATTGTCTCAGATTTATTGACAACTTTTTCTGAGAAGTCTGGTATTACCGTGGTGGTTGCGACTCACGACCCGGTTGTGGCGAGTCATATGTCACTTTGTTATGAAATCTCGGAGAGAAGACTACGACTTCTTGCGAAGTAGTTTTTTCTTTTTCGCCGCGAGAAGGTTCAATCGCCAGGCCCATATTACTGAGATATAACTAATAAATGCTGCCAGTAGGCCACAGACGATCGAGCCGACTGCGACTGGAAGCCAAACATCTGCAGCTACTGACCAAAGCCAATCAAAGGAGATAGAAAAATCCTCCATAAAAACTTGCTCGCTTTCTCCAAGTAGTAATGAGCCAACTTTATATGCTAAAAGTAGTATCGGTGCTAAGGTCAACGGGTTACTTACCCATGTCGCGGCAAGAGCTACTGGAAGGTTTACCTGAAATAGGAATGCCAAAGGAGCCGCGATCAACATTTGTATCGGCACAGGAATAAACGCTAGGAAAACCCCCAAGGCTGCACCGCCGGCCACAGCGCGCCTGCCGAAGTGGTAGACATTCCTCCCGCGCGCGAGTTTAGTTAGCAAGTTAAACGCTTTTGATTTAGGTTGTGCGGTTTCCCCAGAGAAACGTTTCATTAGGCGCTTGCGAATATTCATTCGGAGGATCCTAGTCCTTTTTTAGGTGGCGTGAAAGTAAGTAATGCTTTGTGTTCTGTCATCGAGGAATTAGCAGTTCATTTTCTATGAAGGAATTTATGTGGAGACATAGATATTTATCTAGTCTAGTTATGACTTTAATGATCATATTTTAGGCCTTGGCTTATGAAAGCAGCGGCTAGTGTGGAGGTTTAACAATATGAGAATTAAGGGTCGCCATGTTAGTATCCCATGTAATTCATCAATCTAGGAAATAAAATCTAGTGATAGAAATTTTTAGAGCAGGCGGCTGGATCATGCCACTTATCGTGATTTGCTCAATCATATCGATGGCTATAATTTGTGAACGGTTTTGGTCATTGCAGACTAAATTAGTGGCACCGAAAAATCTTGTTGAACAGGTGTTGCACTGGGCCAAGTCTGATGTATTAGATGAAAAAAGGATAGAGTTACTGCGAGCTCGTTCCTACTTAGGCCGAGTGCTGGCCGCCGGGCTTGTCAACCGGTACAAAGACCGTGAGGCAATGAAGGACGCAATCGAAGAGGTTGGTAGGCATGTAAACCATGAGCTCGGTCGTTATCTGAATGCCTTAGGAACAGTGGCGTCAATCACGCCACTATTGGGCTTGTTGGGGACAGTAGTTGGAATGATAAAAGTGTTCGCCGTGATCACTTCAGAAGGTACGGGAGACCCTTCTGTTTTAGCAGGGGGCATATCTGAAGCATTAATTACTACTGCAGCAGGATTATCTGTAGCGATCCCAGCTCTAATGTTTTATCGTTATTTTTTAGCACGAGTTGAAGAGTTGGTAGTCCTTATGGAGCAGGAGTCTTTAAAACTAGTTGAAGTATTATCCGGAGAGAGAGCTGTGGGACAAGATGTCGTGGAAAAAAGTCAGGCTAATAAGTGAATTTCCGAGCTAGAAGACAGAAAGAAGTTGAATTAAATTTAACACCTTTAATTGATGTAGTGTTTTTGCTTCTGATATTTTTCATGGTGTCGACAACTTTTCAGGCTGAATCTGAGATGAAGATAAATTTGCCTTTGGCAAGCACAGCGGAGCGATCAATTCCTGACAGAGAGATAATAGAAATAAGCCTTAGTAGCGAAGGGCTTATGCAGTTTATGGAGATGGAGCCACGAGTGATTTCAGGGCCGGAGTTAAAGCAGTTGTTATTAGACCTTCCGGCTAGCGAGATATTGCCTACACTAGCGATCAGGGCCGATGAGGAAGTGAAACACCGGAGAGTGGTTGAGATTATGGATGTCGCAAGGCAAGCTAGTTTTAATAAAATTACTTTTAGAACAAGTGAAAAGGGGGCGCCTTGATGTCTGGAGATCGCTTCTATTTCAAGTTGGCATTGCATCGTTGCATTAATGAGATTTGGTATGGTAGAAATTTTTGGCAGTATCTTCTGGTTCCCTTTGCTTGTTTTTATGGCGCAGTTGTTTGGGCGAGAAAAATGGCTTATGAGTCAGGAGTCTTAAATGTTTTTCGTGCACGAGTTCCTGTTCTGGTCGTAGGAAATGTCTCCGTAGGAGGAACTGGTAAAACACCTTTAACTATTTGGTTGGCATCTAGGCTCACTGACTTCGGCTTCAAGCCGGGGATTGTTTGTGGTGGTTATCGTGGGCGCGCTAAATCTTGGCCGCAACAAGTGCGAGCGGATAGTGATAACTATGTCGTAGGTGATGAAGCTATAATTCTTGCTGCAAACACTTCTGTTCCAGTAGTCGCGGGCCCTGATCGCGGGCAATCAGTGAAAGCACTGCTTGAGAAACACGATGTAGATATAGTGCTGTGCGATGATGGGATGCAACATTACGCGCTGGCAAGAGATATAGAGATTGCGGTGATCAATGGAGTTCAGAGGCTGGGAAACGGAAAACTTTTACCAGCCGGACCTCTAAGAGAGAGTAGGGAGCGTTTAGCAGAAGTTGATATGATTGTTTGTAATGGAATCCCTGCAAGAGGTGAATTCGCCATGAAATACAAAGCGGATGAGCTTAGGAAGGTTGGGAATACGGAGCTCACTTTCCCTTTGAAGGAATTTGGTGAAAAGCATGTCCATGCAGTTGCTGGTATAGGAAATCCGGAAAGTTTCTTTTCATTACTTGAAAGCTTAGGTTTTTTGTTGGATAGACATGTTTTTCCAGACCATCATTCTTTCGAAGAAGGAGATATTGAGTTTGGCGATAACAAACCTATATTGATGACGGAAAAAGATGCGGTTAAATGCACAAGGTTAAAGAATGAAAACATGTGGTACCTACCTTTGAATATTGAATTGTCATCAGCATTCGAAGATCGTTTAAAATCTATTTTGAAGGGATTGCTTAGTGGATGAGACTCTTTTAAGAATTTTAGTATGCCCCGTAACAAAGGGGCCGCTTATTTACGTCAAAAAAAACAAAGAACTGATCTCTCTTGATGCGAAGCTAGCTTACGCTATCAGGGACGATATTCCAGTGATGCTGGCAGATGAAGCGAGGACAATTAGCCAAGAAGAGATTGAGAGCCTCAAAGATTGAGGTTTAAAGTCTACATTCCTGCAAGATATTCGTCTACGCGATTACCAGGAAAAATGTTAGCGGACGTCTGTGGTTGGCCACTCTTAAGGCATGTTTACACACGAGCATTAGAAAGCGGTGCTGAAGAGGTGATCATCGCGACCGATGACGACAGAATCTTTTCTGTGGCTGAATCTTTCGGGGCTACTGTTGTCATGACTTCGGACCAACTACGTTCTGGAACCGACAGAGTGGAGGCAGCAGCTCGTATTCGTGGAGAGCTCGCAGATACAATAGTAGTAAATTTGCAGGGTGATGAGCCACTAATGCCCGCTGCCGTTATTGGCCAAGTTGCAGCATGTATTGAGAATAACCATTGCGACATTGCGACTGTTTGTGAGCCTCTTGCTATAAGACATGCGCCTAATCCGAACATCGTGAAAGTGGCAAGGGATAAAAATTACAATGCTTTATTATTTAGCCGGTCCGTTATTCCTTACTGCCAAGATTCCTCGGCAGAGAGCAAATCAACCTCGCTTAGCGAAAATTTATATCGAAGGCACATTGGGATTTACGCTTACCGGATGAATTATTTAAGTCGATTTGTGTCCTTCCCTGTGGCCCAGTCTGAGAAGGCAGAAAGTTTGGAGCAGCTCCGAGCTTTATATCAAGGAAGTAGTATTTCAGTACCCGACGCATTGCTACCTTGTGGAAGCGGGATCGACACGACTGAACAGCTTGATGCTCTGAGGATTCAGCTAGCACGCAAATAATCCGTGATGTTTCACGGACTACCTAGCCCGATACGTGATTCTGCCTTTTGAGAGATCGTAAGGGGTCAACTCTACAGTGACAGCGTCACCTGTGAGTATTCGTATGTAGTTCTTACGCATTTTTCCAGATATGTGGGCTGTAACCACATGGCCATTTTCTAATTCAACTCGGAATACTGTGTTCGGCAGGGTGTCTATCACTTTCCCCTGCATTTCAATATGTTCTTCTTTTGGCATAAATTTCTGTCGATCCTTGTCTTTACGTGATTTAGCAACGCGCTTTAATTGTATGACCAATGAGATTATGCCTTGAACTCGCTGTCGCAGCAAAATATTTGCGACAAACTATTACAAATGCTTATCAGTCCAAACTCCATTATGAAAATATTCCATCGGAGAATAGTCGTTCTTGTAGTTCATTTTAGCAGATTTTTCTATCCAATAGCCGAGATATAAATAAGAGAGGTCATTTTTTGCGGCGATATCTATCTGCGTCAGAATTGCCAGTTGACCTAAGCTTCTTTGAAGGAGGTCGATTTTATAAAAAGTATACACGGCTGAGAGGCTATTATTTAGACGATCGAAAACCGATACCGCGACTAGTTTTTTCTTCAGTCGAAATTCGATAAATATCGTCTGACACCATTCACTGGCCAAGAAATTCATATACTCGCTAGGTGAGATACTTGTGAGTTCTGAATCATGCCTTCGTAGTTGGTATTCCTTGTAAAGGTCAAAATAGCTAGAGTCAAAATGTGGCTCTACTTGCAGTATGGTTATATCTTGGTTGAGCTTTAATGTTCGCCGATGACGCCTTCTCATATTAAAGTCTTTAATACGAAGACGGACAGGCACACACGCGGCGCAACTTCTACATGAAGGGGTGTAAATATAGTTTCCACTGCGACGAAAACCTTGTTCGGATAATTTTGAATATATCTGATTTGTAAGCTTCTGATTTGGATCTACGAACCGTGCGTTCGCCGTCTTTAGAGGTAAATACCCACACATGAATTGTTTGGATTCTTTAAATTTCATATTATTGATGAGCGGCTAAAGTCTATTGCCATGCTGTATTTTTAATATTTATTTTAGTGAAGATTTTAAGTTTCTCCGAAAAGGTCGAACGTGCCATTTCCTCAGCTCCTAGACTCAGTAGGTGAGGACTTTCTACCTGACAATCTATCAATAGATAGCCCCATGACTTCCCGATCGAGCATAGGGTCGCTAATGCTACTTTTGATGCATCTGTAACGAGAGAGAACATTGACTCTCCAAAGAAAACTGCACCGATAGATACACCATATAAACCACCAACTAGCTTTCCTTCTCGCCAGCACTCGACGGAGTGTGCGTGCCCTTGATGGTGAAGAGTTTCATAGGCCTCCATCATTTCTTCTGTTATCCAAGATGATTGCGATTTTCCCATTCTAGGTAGGGAACATGATCTCATTACTTCTGAAAAAGCTGTATCAAAACTAATATTGAAAACATTTTTTCGCAGCGTTTTAGTTAAGCTACGTGACTTTTTGAATTTGTCGAGATACAGCACTAATCGAGGGTTTGGAGACCACCAAAGGATAGGCTGACCTTCCTCAAACCAAGGGAATATCCCTCGGGAATATGCTGTCAGTAGTGTCTTGGGCTCTAAATCTCCACCTGCGGCCAATAGTCCATCCGGGTAAGAGAGGGCAGTGATTACCGGTGGAAACTCGTCTACGTGGTCCTTCAGACCGAACGAATACAGGTTATCTAGGTCATGATTCAAATCGAGGCAATATGACACACGCCTTTAGAGCGTCACGTCCTTTTTAAAGGCACTGTGGTCTTCGAGTTTGTCTATATATTCCTCAATAGCTTGGGTTTCGTTATTGAGGAAATTCTGTACAGGCTTTCTAAATGAAAGTTCACGCAGCCAATGCAGGGACCAGGTTTTTATGGGAACGAAACCTCTGCTGATTTTGTGCTCCCCTTGTGCTCCAGCGTCAAGAGTTTTTAGTTTATGCCGGATACAGTAGTCTATCGTCTGGTAGTAGCATAGTTCGAAATGCAAGCTATCGTAATTTTCATTGCAGCCCCAATGTCTCCCATATAAAGTGTCTTCGCTTGATAGCGCGAACGCTCCTGCAACATACTTTTCTTTATCCTTGGCTAGAATTAGCACTGCACAGTCGGGTAATCGTGAATTGAGACTTAAGAAAAAATCGAGCGTAAGTCTCGGCTCTCCCCATTTTTGATAAAAAGTAGAACAGTAAAACGCATAGAAAGTTTTCCAATGCTCTTTGGTAATATCGTCACCGGACAAACATTCTATCTCTAAGCCAGATTCCGATACTTTGCGCCTTTCTCTCTTGATGTTTTTTCTCTTTTTCGAGCTTAGAGCTGATAAAAAGTCATCGAAAGTGAGGTAGTTGTCATTAAACCAATGGTACTGGCAGCCAAGTCTAACTAGTGTTTCATTATCTGAAAACAAATCTTTCTGGATCTCATCGAGAAATAAGCAATGCCAAGAGGAAAAATTATTGTCCTGACAAATACTTTTAACGGCATTTAATAATTGAGTAGCCATTTCTTGAGTTTTCGCGTCGCTAGGATCAATCAGGAACCTGCTTCCTCCGACCGGGCTAAAAGGTACTGCAGTAACTAATTTCGGATAATACTTTCCCCCTCCTTTTTCGTAAGCCTCCGCCCATGCCCAGTCGAACACAAACTCCCCGTAGGAGTTATCACGCAGGTATAACGGCAGAGCTGCTCGCAAGACATCCCCATCCCATAAGACTAGGTGGTGTGGATACCATCCTTGTGGTTCTAGACAGTTAGTAGATTCTAGCGTGGTGAGAAAGCCATGGCTTAAAAAAGGATTGCCTCCCACGAGGGCGTTCCACGCATCTTCATTGATGTCCGCGAGTTTTGAGTGTGTGCTCAGTCTCATCAGGGATCCATTGGATTAGGTTTTCGGGAGATCCCTTTAAAGCTCTTGGTTCAGGTTGGTAATCATTCTTTTACTGAGCAAGCGAACAAATTTTTCCGCATCTCATTTGTTTGGGTTGCCATTATTTGGCGGAAAAATAGGAAAATTTGTAACGTTTGTCGTTTTATCGTCAGCAGCCAGGATTTTACTTTGGCCAGTTTCTTCTACTTCATCGATACGAATAATTGCCTGCATAGGGATATGGGTTCGCTTTACACCGTCGAACTCCGATTTAAGGTGTTCTTCAGACGGGTCGACGACTAATGAGGATTTGGAATCGAAGATAATGTCCTCGATCTGTATGAAACCAAAAAGTTCGCTTTGAACAATTTGTTTTGCGTAAATTTCGTACACCTTCCCTTGGTTGTGGAATTTAATTAGATACTGGGTGCTTTTCTCTGTCATTTTTCTTTCGCAAATAAAATTGGGTATGGAGTTGGCTGCGCAGAGGATATGCTAGCACATTCGTTCCATAGCTGTGGTGGTTTTATCACCCAACATTTGTGATTTTTTACTGCTTCATTCTTTAGCTGTAATCGGTGCACTAATTATTGGTTGGTGTTAGACGTTTGAAATGACAATTTTGAGTTTCAAAGTAGGCTATTGGATTACACAATAAATTTTATTATGTTGCAATTTTCCATAATTTTTATATAGTTAGTGCTGAAATTATATAAATTAGTTCAACTTATGACACAGGCAAAACATAAATCACAGCAGACCAACTCAACTGCGGTCCAGTTAGTACTAAGGCTCAAGGAAGCTATTCTGATCGGTTTTGGGGCTGCAGGTGTATTTTTTCTATTGTCGCTATGGACCTACCACCCTTTCGATTCAGCATGGTCAAGCGCAGGGATATCTGAAACTATTGAGAATAAAGGTGGCATCGTTGGTGCGTGGATCGCTGACATCTCACTAAGTTTATTTGGGCAATGCGCTTATTATTTGCCATTGTTTTTTTTCGCATTGGGCTTGAATATTTACCGGCAAGGCAAGATTGGCATCTTTGATAATCCGACGCAAATGATAGCTCGTGTTGTTGGTGGGTTGTTCATCATGTCTTCGTCGTGCGGTGTGCTTTGGTTTCGTGGCCAGTCCCTAGCATTGTCTATACCCCAAAAGACTGGTGGGATTATAGGAGATCTGTTTGGTGCATTTTTAGTTTCCTTGTTTGGCGATATAGGTGGGCCTATGATAATGCTCACCCTACTGCTCGCGGGGATTACACTTATGACTGGGTTATCTTGGATCACGGTAATTGAGAAGGTAGGTGTCGGAAGTTTTTTGTTAAAAGACCATGTAATAGGGTTGTCCATTGCCTGTAGTGACCATGTCAAAGGCCTCAGGGCAAGGCGCAAACGTCTCGCCATAATACAGAAAGAAACTGTGACTAAAAGTAAAAGAACACCGCCGCGGATAGTCCAGAGAATTGAGGCATCTCAACCGAGCTTACGTGCTGAAAAAGAGAAGCAAGCTGTTCTATTTGATATCCCTTCGCAAAATGATTTGCCAGAGCTTAGCTTGCTTGATGATGCGGCTCCGACGGGTAATGGGTTTTCCGCGGCTTCGCTCGAGGCAATGTCCCGACAGGTGGAGTTGAAATTAAAAGATTTCGGAATAGAAGTAGAAGTAGTAGCAGTAGAACCTGGACCCGTTATTACTCGATTTGAACTGGAGCCAGCTGCAGGGATAAAAGCGAGTCGTATTACTAACCTATCGAAAGATTTAGCTAGGTCTCTTTCTACAGTTAGCGTGCGTGTAGTAGAAGTCATCCCAGGAAAAACTTGCATTGGGCTTGAGATCCCTAACGAACATAAAGAGATCGTGTCTCTTAGCGATATACTGAAATCCGATGTTTACGAGGGCAGTAGCTCAAAATTGACTATGGCTTTAGGAAAAGATATCTCTGGCAAACCTACAGTGGCTGATCTCGCAAAGATGCCTCATTTATTGGTTGCTGGTACCACCGGGTCAGGAAAATCTGTTGCGCTAAATGCGATGATATTAAGCTTGCTCTATAAATCTACGCCTGATGATGTGCGCATGATCATGATTGATCCTAAAATGCTCGAGCTTTCAGTTTACGAGGGCATTCCAGCACTCTTGGCTCCGGTAGTTACGGATATGAAAGAAGCTGCAAATGCTCTGAGGTGGTGCGTTGTGGAGATGGATAGACGTTACAAGCTGATGGCGTCATTAGGGGTCAGGAACCTCGGGGGATACAACAAGAAAGTTGAGGATGCCATAGCTGCGGGTGCTCCAATTCCAGATCCTCTCTTTAACGTTGAGCTAAATGGAGATGTTGTACCTGGCTTAGAAAAGCTCCCACATATAGTCGTAATTATCGATGAGTTGGCCGATATGATGATGGTCACAGGGAAGAAAGTTGAGGAGCTAATTGCGCGACTCGCTCAGAAAGCTCGTGCCGCTGGAATTCACTTAATACTAGCTACTCAACGTCCTTCTGTGGATGTAATTACTGGTCTGATTAAGGCGAACGTTCCTACTCGAATTGCTTTTCAAGTTTCGTCCAGAATTGACTCCCGTACAATTCTGGACCAGATGGGCGCAGAGGCGTTGTTAGGTCATGGGGATATGCTTTACTTGCCTCCGGGCACTAGCTTGCCTAATAGAGTTCACGGGGCTTTTGTCTCGGATGAGGAAGTGCATAAAGTCGTTAGTCGTCTTAAAAAAACCGGTGTTCCTCGCTATGTTGAGGAGATACTTTCGGGACCAAGTGACGGCTACGATGGAGTTAATGGCAGTGCTGAGGATGGTGGTGGAGAACAGGATGAACTTTACGATCAGGCCGTTGCAGTAGTCACTGAGAGTCGCAGAGCCTCTGTCTCGGGTGTTCAAAGAAGGCTAAAAATAGGGTACAACAGAGCTGCGAGAATGGTTGAAGAAATGGAGAGGGCAGGCGTCGTTGGGGAAGTGCAATCAAATGGTAGCCGAGAAGTATTGGCTCCACCTCCTCCTAAGCATTGAAAATGATTAAGGATTATTTTTGCCGGTTTGTGATCGGTTGTGTGATGTTATTGTGTTTTTTGGTCTGTCCCGCTTCTAGTGACGAGTTGCCGGTCGTCACTTACCTTCGAGGGCTTGAGTTTTTTTCTGCTGAATTTCAAGAGCAGCGATTTTCTCCTGAGGGCGCTATGGTTAGCTCATCGCAAGGAAAGTGCAGGATCCATAGGCCTAGAAAACTGTATTGGGAGTATTCTCAGCCAGCTCGGCAACTGATCATCAGCGATGGGGAAACGCTTTGGATTTATGAGCCAGAGCTGGAGCAAGTAATCAAGAGTTCTATATCAACTATGTCTTCGAGTGCACTGAGTCCTCTGTTAGAGAGTCGTGAGAGGATAGACAAGCTCTATACTTTTGAACCTATGAGTGATATCAATTGGTGGCGGTTACGCCCAGTTTCCATGACCAGCTATAGCGAAGCGGCTAAAATCAACATCAAGTTTATGGATGGAAAAATAGATCAGATCAAGTTAACAGATGCATTGGGGTTTGTGACTAAACTATTTTTTTCTAAGATTGATTATATAGCGATCAAGGCTACTGTTTTCGACTTCTCGCCCCCGGATAACACTGATGTAGTAACTGCCGGGTTCAATGAGAATAAGGGTGAACCCGATTGAAACCTCTTGCTGAGAAGCTGAGACCAGAGTCCTTATCTGATTTTTATGGTCAAGAGCACATCCTGGCTAAAGGAAGTGCGCTTCGCAGCATGATGGAAGGCGGACATCTACATTCTATGATTTTCTGGGGGCCTCCAGGCACGGGGAAAACGTCACTAGCTCGAATGATTGCATGTTGTTGTAAGGCTAATTTTCTTAGTATTTCTGCCGTAATGAGTGGCGTAAAAGATATTCGATCTGTAATTGAGTCCGCGGAGATCGCTAAGTCAAAGAATCTTCAGACGGTAGTTTTCGTAGATGAGGTGCATCGATTTAATAAATCTCAGCAAGATGCTTTCCTTCCTCATATTGAAAGTGGGTTGATATATTTTATCGGAGCGACAACAGAAAATCCTGCATTTGAGATCAACAACGCATTGCTTTCACGGGTGCATGTATATGTTTTGAAGTCATTGACGTCAGAAGCTTTATTAGGCATCTATCAGAAAGCTTTAGATTTCAAGAATGAGTCTGATTTTACTGATATCGTTTTCTCTGGTGAAGCTCGAGAACTTCTGATAGATAACGCTGATGGAGATGGCAGAAGACTACTTCAAAATTTAGATTTGGTGTTGAGCAGCCATACGAGTGGGCAGATTGATTGTTCAGTTGTAAAGCAGTTACTTTCGCAAAGAACTATTAGGAATTTCGATAAAAACGGAACAATATTTTATGATCAGATCTCTGCCCTGCACAAATCTGTACGAGGGTCTGACCCAGATGCTGCGCTTTATTGGTTTGCCCGTCTTTTAGATGCGGGCTGCGATCCGAATTTCATAGCTAGGAGAGTCTGCCGGATGGCTACCGAGGACATAGGGAATGCAGACCCAAGGGCATTAAGCTTATCTATAGACTGCTGGGAAGTCTGGAAAAGACTAGGGTCGCCTGAAGGTGAATTAGCGATCGCTCAAGCCATTGTGTATTGCGCGTGCGCAGCTAAAAGCAATGCTGTTTATTCTGGCTTAGCGATGGCTCGAAAGGAAGTTGAGCTGAACGGCTCAATGTCAGTTCCTGTTCATTTGCAGCAAAACCCAATCCGCTCAGGGCGTAATTCAGAGTTAGCTTATCGGTATGATCACGACGAAAGAGGATTCTCCGCAGGACAGACTTATTTTCCGGAGGGTTTGACAGATAGATGCTTTTACAATCCGACAGAAAATGGCCTAGAAAGTCAGATTAGAGAAAAGCTAGTTAGGTTACGAGTCGGCAGATATAAAAAAGAGAATAAGATTTAGATGATGTACCAGCTTTTCTTGCTCTGCTGTGGCGCCAGTGCAGGTGTTGTTTTGCGTGATTTAACAGCGCGCGCTGTTGGTCAAGCTTTGGGTACAGAGTTTCCATTGGGGACGCTCATAGTTAATGTCTTAGGTTCTGTGTTGATCGGTTTCTTTTTTGTTATTTTTTCTTCAAAAGAAACTTATGATACCTTTTGGCGACCATTATTATTTGTTGGAGCACTGGGCGGATTTACAACTTTTTCAACATTTTCTCTTGAGACTCTGCAGCTTCTGGAAGATGGTATTTTTTTTAAGGCGGGTTATAGCGTTCTGTTAAATGTCGGGTTGTGTATTGGTGGCTGTTGGATTGGCTCTGTGACAGCAAAAATGATATTTCCAAGTTAAGTCGGTTTTGTGGGGACTAGACTGAGTACTGATAAAAAATAATTATGAATACTCTTCAAGAAGTAAGATAATGCCCTTATGTTAGATCCTCAAATTTTACGAAAAGACCTTGTTCAGGTAGCAAACCAATTGAAGCGGCGAGACTTCGTGTTAGATATTTCTTCTTTACAGGTGCTTGAATCTAGCAGAAAAGAGTTTCAGGTAGCCACGGAGTTGCTGAGAAGTGAGCGAAATAAAATCAGTAAAAATATAGGGATTGCAAAATCCAAAGGAGAGGACGCAACCTCACTTCTCGAAAAGGTTGGACAGCTAGGAGAGAGCTTGGACGCGAATGAGGGGTCTCTAAAGGCTGTTCAAGTAGAGCTTGATCAGTTCTCTCTGGGGCTACCCAATATCCCTGAAGATACAGTTCCTGACGGGAGAGATGAGTCACAGAATGTTGAAGTGAGGAAGTGGGGTGATGTTCCGGACTTCTCGTTTGAGCCACGTGACCATGTAGATTTAGGTGGTTTGATCAATGGAATAGATTTTGAAGCTGGCGCGAGACTTTCTGGAAGCCGCTTCTCAGTGCTACGCGGTAATGTTGCCCGAATGTATCGTGCGTTGGGCCAATTCATGTTGGATAGACACATTTTACGCAACGACTATACAGAAGTACATGTTCCTTTTTTAGTCAATGAAGAAGCCATGACTGGAACGGGGCAATTACCTAAGTTTAAGGAAGACTTGTTTGCTGTTTCTAACGGGGACTATTTTTTGATTCCAACTGCTGAAGTACCCGTGACTAATTTGGCAAGAGATACTATTTTTGAGTCAGAAGACTTACCTACGCGTTTAGCTTGCTTGAGCTCTTGCTTTCGCAGTGAGGCTGGTTCCTATGGTAAAGATACTAGAGGGCTTATACGCCAACACCAGTTTGAGAAAGTAGAGCTTGTGCAATTTGCAAAACCCGAGTCGTCATCTAGGCAGCTTGAGGAGTTGATAGGGCATGCAGAGTCAATTCTTAGAGAGCTAGAGCTGCCATATAGGGTCGTAAGCCTGTGTGCGGGAGACTTAGGGTTCTCTGCAGCGCAAACCTTTGATTTAGAGGTATGGCTTCCGGCACAGAAATGCTATCGCGAGATATCCTCGTGTAGTAATTTTAAGGATTTCCAAGCTCGTAGAATTGGTGCTCGGTGGAGAAACCCTGAAACTGGTAAAACAGAGCTGATTCATACCCTCAACGGATCAGGTTTGGCTGTTGGCAGAACACTTGTTGCTATTTTAGAGAACTATCAGGATGCTGACGGTAGAGTAGCAATTCCAAGTGCCTTACGTCCCTATATGAGCGACCAGACTCATTTATAACAGGGGTATAGATTCAAACCGCTAGCATCAACAGTATCACGAGTCCAGCTACACAGCCTAAGGGCACCAAGAAACTGAGCCAGTCACCAGGTTTAGCTTCAGGACTGTTTTGTAGCCAGTCTTTCGCATGCGGAAGCATTATAAAGAACATCATTCCCAGCAGTAGTGCCGTTCCTATTTTAAGCCACACATTGACGCCCCAGTGTTCAGGAAACTTGAACTGCTCAATCGCTTCTAGAAAAACCTAGGAGGTGTAAGAGACTTATGAACAAGTTAAATATGTTCATATACAATTGTATTGTAGCAAGCACGTAGTTATCGATACCGCCATTTATCATTCGACTTGTGTCAAACAGTATGAACCCACTCATCAACATTACGATAGCGGCCGACAAAGCCAAAGAAAGTGCAGGAATAGTCATGAAGATGTTCAGTATGGCGGCCCCAAGTACAACTAAAAACCCCACAAAAAGAAATCCACCCAAAAAGCTGAAGTCCTTTTTTGTCGTTAGTGCATAGCCAGATAGACCCAAGAAAATAATGCCGGTTCCGCCGAGTGCGGTAGCGACTATTTGTGGCCCATTAGGCAGAGCTAAATACATATTAAGTATAGGCCCTAGAGAAAACCCTAGTAGGCCTGTAATTAGAAATACGACTCCGATACCAGAAGTGGAGTTGGCTGTTTTGGGCAGTACAAACCACATCAAGAGAAAGGCGCCTCCAATGGAGAACAGATAAGTGCTAGGGGGCATGCGTAATAAAACTGAAATCGCGGCAGTAAAAGCACTAAATAGCAATGTTATCGACAGCAGGATATAGGTGTTCCGGATTAATTTGTTGGTGGACAAAATACTTTCGGCATTAGCACCAGTAATCACATTGTTTTGCATAATAGACTCCTTAGTTGGTTTCGGCGCAAATTTTTACATTTATGTTTACAGTGTATTTATGTTTACAGTGTGAGTGATAAGTATAAACTAGATTTAAGCCAATTGTTAATTGGCACTATTTTGTACTTTTGTTGTCGCATTCGACGCCAGTCTTAAGATACTTGGTTTGACACCTTGCCAATTTGGCGAGGTCAAGTAATTTATTTCACGCCGATCGGGATTTTTGGATGCGGTTATTGATGATATTCGCTACAATAGATACAACGGAAGCGTGGCAGAGCGGTTGAATGCACCAGTCTTGAAAACTGACAGCCCTTCGCGGGGCTCGAGGGTTCGAATCCCTCCGCTTCCTCCATTCAACCCTAAATACGCTTTCTATAATCTATTATGGACTTTACCTCGTTATGCGTCGTGACGAGGTTATGATTAAAGTTCAGTAGTAATCAAATATTCTATATTTATATGGAATTCAAACTTAAATACAATCACCAGAGCACCAATGCATCAGAGACTAAGCTCACCTGCATTACTTCCGACCTTGAGCCTTATCTCGCACTCCATTTGCCCGAGATCATTTTACAGGTCGAAAGACGACACGTTGGAAGAGCTTAAACGGGATGCGTGGATTTAATTTCCCTAACAACGCAGTCAAAACGAGCCAAACAACAGTGTCGGGCCCTGTAATGAGGAATAATGAGGACTGCCACATCTACAGTGGTTTTCGACTTGACCTAAGACAACAGTAGGACAAGCACGATAGAATCGTTGATAAGCGATTCTCTTGTGAAAACACTTAGATTCACTAAGCACTTGTTAACACTACAATATTAGGCAACAATTGATACGTTCAAGTTTTTCTAGCTGTCTAAATTAAATTTTCAGGGGATATAGTATGGCGACTGGGACGGTAAAATTTTTCAACACTAGTAAAGGTTACGGCTTTATTCAACCTGAGGAAGGCGGAACCGACGTGTTTGTGCACATGACTGCCTTAGACAAGGCTGGTATAGGTACGTTGAAGGAAGGGCAACGGGTTCAGTTTGACGTTGTTAAAGGCCAGAATGGCAAAGAAGCAGCAGACAATCTGTCTTTAGTTTGATTGATGGGAATGCTGCCCGTTGGGGAACAGTCTCTCGGACTGTCGCTTTTGCTGCCTCGATACGATGTGGTCTCTGGGATGTTGACGTCTAAGCGTAAACAGTCCGGTGGTTGTTATGAGTAAGAGAAGAGACGACCTTGAAGAAGAACGACGGACTCAAATTATATCTGCCGCAAGAAAATGTTTCTCTGAAAAAGGGTTTCATGGTACCAGTATGCGTTCTATTTTTGCTGAAGCTAATCTCAGTTCAGGAAGCTTCTATAATTACTTCACAAGTAAAACTGAAGTTGTCAGAGAAGTTTGTTCTCAGGATCAGGAAGGTCTTATTTCTGAGCTCGAAAAAATGGGCAGCTCTGAGAACCCGATAGAGGCAATTGGAAAGCTCCAGCAGAACCTATTCTGGTATTGCTATCATTCAGATGCGCGAATGTGGGTAGAAATATATGCCCAAGCTTGTCGAGATGATGACATCAGAGTTGTTTGCGACGAAACGGAGGCACCTATTCGAGAAGCCTTAAAGACGACAGTTTGTAAGGCAAGGTCGCAGGGCTTAATCAAGTCAGAGCTGTCCGATTCAGAGATAAGTGCAAATGTAATGGCTATCTGTTGGGCATCAATTTCCAAGGCAGCTTTTCAGCCAAGTATCAATCCTGAGTCGGAAGCACGGCTTTGCTACCAGAACACATGTGCTATTTTACGCTCTGCTAGCTAAGCCTTGCTTATATAAGCTTCTGTTGGTTAAAACTTCTTCATTTTGTGTCCGTTGGCGATATATTCTTCCATCATTTCAAGCGCCCGAGGATCGCTAGTGATAATGTTTCCGAAAAGATCTCCTTCTTCATCTACACCATCCGCAGTCGTTTTCCCCCAGCTAGAACGTAGTACTTGTTTTATAGCTGAAAGGCTAGCAGCTGGTTTGTCAAGGAATTCTCCAGCCATCTCGTGGGCGGCAGCGAGCACATCGCCATCTATATAATGATGCACTAAACCTTCTTTTGCGGCTTCTTCAGGATAAAAAGTTCTGCCCCGTAATACCCATTCAAGCGCTTTACCTGTCCCAACCAATCGCGCTAGTCTTGTAGTTCCTCCGGCACCTGGAAGAATTCCTACCAGTATTTCCATTTGTCCGATCGTATAGTCTCCTGGTCCTGCAAGCCGAATGTCACATGCAAGTGCAAGTTCGCAGCCACCGCCGCCGCAGAAACCGTTGATTGCGGCAATAGTGGGTTTTCTGTAGTTATCAATCTTTTCCCACATCATACGGAGTGGAGTGCGTGCAAACCGTGGATCAGGTTGACCATTTGCCCGTCGCTCTTTCATGTCTGGGATCCAACTGACGATTTCTTCGACAGAAAAATGTCTTATAAATATATTTTCTAACCCGCCCGTGAATACTACTACTCGAACATTTTCATCTTCTGCTAGATCATCAATAATCGTATTTGTCTGTTCCACCATATCACTTGTCAAAAATCCTTTTGGTGGATTACTGAACGTCACTGTAGCAATATGATTTTTAATCTCGCAATCAACGGTCCCCATTCTTTATGTTCCTTTTTATTTATCGTCTCTAGTAAGATACAGTTTTTTGCACTAGTAACAAAGTAGTACTATCTATAAGTGCTATAAGTGTCTTTAAATTGGAACGGATAAGTGGGGCTATTATGAAGATCAATTGTTTTGGAGATGAGTCTGAGTATGACTATCAAAAGATATGTGACGGTCTATCAAGATATCTAAAACTAAAAGCGACTCCAATCGGAATGAAACGCTACCATACCAATGCAGCGATGGAAGCAGTAAAAAGAATTAGGCGTCCCGATCCGAATGAGAAACTTGCGACAGATCAAGTTGTAGCACAAGCGAGATGGTTGGGTTGGACTATCGGGATAAATCAGGATAATTTGATGGGCGAGCAGTGCGGGGCTGTGGTCGGCCTGTCTCCAAGAAGTAAAGAATGGCTGAGTGGGGATAAGATGCACGGTGTTTGGTTCGGGACATTAGAAGATAGTGCCGCCCACCAAGAAGCCATGCATTGTGCATCTTATGGTGATTATCAAGCACTAGTCGTATCGCCACTGACCTCTGGACGAATAGACAATCCTGATATCTGTTTAATTTATGCTACGCCAGGCCAAATGGTCACTCTAGTCAATGGCCTTCAATATAATGACTATCGCAAGTATACTTTTTCTGCAGTGGGTGAAAGTGCCTGCGCTGACTCATGGGGGCGCGCTTTGGTTACTGGTGAACCCTCGATTTCGATTCCTTGCTATGCTGAAAGAAAGTTTGGAGGCGTGTTGGATGATGAGCTTTTAATAGCTATGCCACCAAGCTTCCTGCCTAAGTTGATTAATGGATTAGAAAAATTAGACAGAAATGGCTTGAGGTACCCCATACCAAACCATGGGATACAGAAGAGCCCACTGGATAGCATTAAAAAAAGTTATGGATAGACATGCATTTAAAGTGTTGACATTCCTTAGCAGGAAGGTTGTTTATGTGCAAATGATGAAGGGTAGGATGAGATCACACATATCATTACACGCTGAAAGGGCTGTCTTAAATGGATCAGTCTAAGGACTTACTTGAAGTTGTAGATTCGGACAACCACGTTGTTGGTACAGAAGAGAGGGGAGTGGTTCACGAACGCCAGCTGATGCATCGGTCTGTTCATATTCTCGTCAAGAATGACCGCGGGAAATTCTTTTTGCAAAAGAGGGCAATGCATAAGGACAGCGAACCTGGTAAGTGGGACACTTCAGCTGCAGGACATGTTGATGTCGGCGAAGGTATTCTGCATGCAGCAAAGCGAGAACTTAAAGAAGAACTCGGGTTGAAATACGCCGTTTTAAGGAAAGTTGGAAATTTCGAGCCTAGCGCAAAAACAGGCTATGAATTTGTGGAAATTTTTATTTGTGAGACCGATGCTCCAGTCATACCCGACCCTATAGAAATTGAGGATTCAGGCTGGTTCAGTTCGGCGGAGATTAATGGGTGGATGGCTGCTGATCCCAATGGTTTTACAACTGTTTTTAAACGTATTTTCCATCAGTATTCCAGTTGAACATTATGAAAACAAAAATGGAGTTGAATGGCCGGAAGTTCAATATCGATTGCAAGCGATGTAAAAGACTTTCAAGGTTTCTCACCGATAGTAAATTACAATACCCCGATTATCATTGCGCACCTGTTGCTCCTTTCGGCCCTGAGGATGCTCGATTACTGGTTGTTGGCCTAGCTCCGGGGCTGCATGGAGCAAATGCGACTGGGAGGCCGTTCACTGGCGACCATGCCGGTTTGCTTTTATATTCTATGTTGTTCGAGCATGGATTCTCAAATCAGCCATTTTCAGACAATTCAGATGATAACCTCAAGCTACGGGATTGCCGGATTACTAATGCAGTCAAATGTCTTCCCCCAGCTAATAAGCCCAAGGGAGAAGAAGTAGGTAATTGTAGAGACTATTTGGTAGATGACATTAAAAAGATACCTGAAGGTGGCGTGATTTTAGGGCTTGGAAAAATTGCTCACGATGCGGTAATGAAAGCACTTAATCTTCGCCTAGTAGACTTCAAGTTTAATCACGGTAGTCTGCACCTGCTAGAGGGACGAAATCTTACTTTAGTCGACTCTTATCACTGTAGCAGATACAACACCCAGACAAAGCGTTTAACAGCTTTAATGTTTAGTAATATATTTAAGTTGGTATTGACCGTTTTAAAGGGGAGGACCGCTGATGGGTAACGATGCAGAGGCTATTTCAAGATTATCAGCAAATGCAAAAGACCTCCCTAATTTGCCGGGAATCTATCATATGCTTGACGTAAATGATCGAGTCATTTACGTGGGCAAAGCTAAGAATTTAAGAAAACGTGTCCGTAGTTATTTTGTAAATACTGCGGGCCATGTGCCAAAAGTTAAAGCAATGGTTTCTGTAGTTAAGGAATTCACTGTTACTGCGACTCTCAACGAAACTGAAGCGCTCATTCTGGAAAGTCAGCAAATCAAGCAGCTTCGACCTAGATATAACGTATTACTGCGTGATGATAAAAGTTATCCTTACATATGTGTCAATCTTCAACAGGATTTTCCTCGTCTGGAATTTCATAGAGGAGCAAAGAAGTTAGGAAAGAAGTACTTCGGGCCCTTTCCTAATTCAGGTTCAGTACGAGATACTTTAGCCTTGCTTGAAAAACTGTTTCTAATACGGCAGTGCGATGATTCAGTGTTCAGAAATAGAAGTAGGCCTTGTTTGCAACATCAGATCAAGCGCTGCTCTGCTCCATGCGTCGGACTTATAGCTAAAGAGGAATATAAGAGCGATGTTCAGCATGCCAGTCTTTTTCTTGAAGGTAAAAGCGAAGTAGTTATAGAACTGCTTCTTAATGGGATGAAAGAAGCTTCTCGTGAGCTAAAGTTTGAACGCGCCGCTCAATTCCGCGATCAAATAGAGTCACTAAGAAGCCTCCAATTAGACCAAAGCATGGAGGGAAGTGGTGGTGATTGCGATGTCATCGCTGCAGCCATAAAAGGAGGCATCGGATGTGTCCAGATATTCTTTATTCGTCATGGAAGAGTGATGGGTAATAAGGCATTGTTTCCTAAAAATACCTCTGGCGCATCAATAGCCGAAATCATTAACGCATTTATTACACAGTTTTATTTAGTTGATAAGACTGACCGTGACATTCCAAAAGATATTATTGTCGCAGAGAAATTAGAGGATGAAGTAGTTATTGGTAAAGCAATGAGTAGTCGCTTTGATAAATTAGTAAAGGTTCGGCATCAGGTTAGAGGAGATCGTGCCAACTGGGTAAAAGTTGCTCAAGAAAATGCAATACTCTCGCTCGATTTACGAATTGCTAAAACTACAGATCAGAGCAAGAGGCTAAAATCATTGACGGAAGCTATCAATTTTCAAGGGGAAATAAAAACTATAGAATGCTTTGATATAAGTCACTTAGCAGGTGAATCTACAGTAGCTTCTTGTATATGTTTCGGCCCTGAGGGTCCTATAAAAGATCAGTATAGAAAATTCAATATTCGCGGTGCAACACCCGGAGATGACTACGCTGCCATGTATGAAGCATTGAGTAGGCGGTATGGACGTTTAAAAAAAGAAGGTAGTAGGATGCCGGATCTATTAGTTATTGACGGTGGGAAAGGCCAAGTGACCCAGGCAAGAAAGGTTCTGGAGGAGTTGGAGGTACAAGGCATTACAGTTATTGGAATAGCCAAAGGACCTTCAAGAAAACCAGGGCTGGAGACCTTAGTGATGAACGATACTAAAACTAGTCGGATGCTTGAGGCAGACTCCCCGGCATTACATCTTCTGCAACATGTTAGAGATGAAGCTCACCGATTTGCGATTGAGGCTCATAGATTGTCTCGTTCTAAAGTGAGGCGAAAATCGCCTTTGGAGAATATTCCTGGAATCGGTGCTAAGAAACGACACGTTTTGATCCAATATTTTGGAGGTAGTCAAGGTGTTAAAAGGGCAGGTATTAGTGATTTGATGCGCGTGCCAGGTATTAGTAAAGATTTAGCTCGAAAAATTTTTGATAGTATGAACTCATAATATGTTTAATTTGCCTAATTGTTTGACAATGGTCCGAATCGGTTTAATTCCGTGTTTTGCTGTTTGCTATTATGCCCCTTACCCTGATGCAAAAGCCTGGGCTGCAGGTCTTTTTATCTTAGCTGCCTTGACTGATTGGTTGGATGGGTATTTCGCCAGAAAGCTTAACCAGACTTCTGCCTTCGGTGCCTTTCTTGACCCCGTTGCGGACAAGCTAATGGTAGCGATAGTGTTGGTTGTGCTTTTGCAGGACGATCCCCGAATTCTACTAGCTATTCCGGTCGCCGTAATTATAGGTCGAGAGATAACAGTATCAGCCTTGAGGGAATGGATGGCAGAATTAGGCGCACGGAAGACTGTTGCTGTTTCTAACATTGGCAAATGGAAGACTGGCCTACAAATGTGCTCTATAGCACTATTGATAATTGGAAGTATGCCAGAGGCGCCTCCTTTGAACACCGCTTTGGGGATTTTTCTCCTTTATTGTGCCGCAGCTCTTACTTTTTGGTCGATGGTTTTATACTTAAAGGCTGCGTGGCCGCTGGTTCGAGACTGAGCGTATTGTATGAGGACGTCCTTGACAGTTTCGTGACCAAAGATACAATACATCCTCGGAATTTACTTTGATTATGGGGGACAAGTTCCCCTCGCCAACAGGTCAGGTGTCCGTGATGTCATTACATAGTGCGGGAATAGCTCAGTTGGTAGAGCACGACCTTGCCAAGGTCGGGGTCGCGAGTTCGAGTCTCGTTTCCCGCTCCAGTAAGTCTTTGATAAGTCTATGTTTTTAAAAAGCTTTTATCTACTCATACCTACTATTAGTAATCATTTATCTACTATAAATATGAACTGTACAATATCTGTACAATATAACTGCTATTTCAGCCTCATCTTGTGATCTAAAGAGGCTCTTTCAACAGCATCATTTTTGCGGTCGTAAACCTTCATTATCTTTATGGAACTATGTCGGTGGACTATATTTCTCTCCGGCTACTATCGCTATTTTCCTTACATCTCCGATCATCTCAAAAGTTCCTGTAAAGCCCTTTTTCAGAACCAATGCTTGCCCTGGTAAAAATGACTCAAGATTTCCATCCTGATCGGTAATTTCGATCTTCCCACTCAACAAGTACATAAATTCATCATATGGATAACCCTCCAGCGCAAGCTTCGCAGGTTTTGCTTGATACGCTCCAACGAAGAGTTCGTCATGATCAAACTGCCAACGCTCATGTTCAGATTTACCAGACAATATCGTTTCATCGGGGTAGGGGGCAAATTTGTCTAATTCCAATCCTGCCAGCTTATTCGGGTCAAGCCGAATTAAATTATTAGATGCTCCCATTAAGTTTCTCCTTTGTTTCGCTATTAAGATGCAGTTGTATTAACTATACTGACCCGGTCATCTTCATAGGTAAGTTGCTCGATCATGGTCTCAATAATTCTGATGCCTCGAGTTCTCGAATAACCAGAAGGGTTCAATAACGAAGCGATGCATACGCCGTCTAAAACTGCAAACGACAAATTCAAAGTATCATCGGTTGTTTGTGACATACGAATCTCTTTATTGTTTAAAGCTTCGCAAATATAGGATTTCAGCAAGCGACTATATTGACTTCTTTTCTTTTTATAGTCCGCCGTTAACATTGGATCGCTAAGGTTACGGATCCCGAAACACATCGAAACAAAAGCGGCACTTTCCGGATTCTTTTTGTCGGGGACTAGAGCTACAAGAGCATTTCTAAATCTCTCTAGTCCAGAGTTCGAAAGTTTGTTCGAGCGCAATATCTGATCGGACAAACTCTGGTATGCCAGATTAAATGCATATCTGATTAAGCTACCTTTATCATTAAAGTAGTGTGTAAGTACTCCCGTTGTGAATCCCACTTCATCAGCAATATCTCGGAGCCGAAAGCGCTCTGTCCCCAATCTTTGCACGACCACCCAGGTAGCTCGTGCGATCTCGTTCCGTCGTTTTTCGTGATCTACTAGTTTTGGCATCTATTATCATCCATTGCAATCATGCTTTTTTAATTGTTACTTGTACTAAGCTATGACAACGTTTTATTATAACCGTGATTATATAAAAAAAAAGTGCTTCCGCATAGGACTGCAATAATTATGAAATTCGGCATTATCACATGAAGACAACGTCACTATGGTGGGAAGATTCTCTCCCAGTAGTGGTTGACCATAGCGAGCTACCGGAGCATGTGGACGTTGCAGTCATAGGGGGTGGTTTTTCGGGCATCAGCTCAGCTTTAGAGCTCGCTCGAGCTGGAATTAAAGTTGCATTAATTGATAAAGAATGGCCTGGTTACGGGGCTTGTTCTAGGAACCTAGGACTAGTCGTTGAGCGTATAGAAGGGACAACAAGTGGAGAAATGGAAGGTGATATTTGTGGGATCCCTCGACACGAGCTAATTACTGAGGGACAACGCGCACACGATTTTGTAGAGGATTTAATTGAAAATGAACGTATTGAGTGTGGAATAAGAAAACGTGGAAAACTGGTGCTCGCGCATACCAGATCAGCATATGAAAAAATGGCAGACCATTTAGAGAGATCTCAAAAGTTTTTTGGCTCCAGCAACGCATACATGGTCCCTCATAAAGACTTAGGGAAAGAAATTGGCGCAAACGCTGATCGATTGTACTTTGGTGCTAAAGTACTTCCAGATCTTATAGACATAAACCCTGGGAAACTTACTGCCGGTCTGTTGCGGGGACTATCCTTAACAGAGGCTTCCATATGCGGTGGTACCGAATGCCTCTCAATGGAGCGCCTACGAGGTGGTAAGTTTGAAATCAAGACTAATAGAGGTAACATAATTGCCGAGCAAGTCGTGGTCGCTACACAGGGGTATTCTGGGGTAGCCACAGGCTCTCTGCGCAATAAAATTTTTCCATTTTTAGCGCACGTCGTTGCTACTGATCCGATCGATCCAAAGCTACTGAGCAAGATGCTCCCTACTTTACGTGGAGTCGTCGATACTAAACAAATGTTTTCTAATTTCAGACCCTGCGATAGAGAGTCTCGCCTTCTGCTTGCGTCTCATTATCTTCGCACTGACAGCGAGGGCACCCAAGCTTCTCGGATAATGCGATATTACAGAAAGTTATTTCCAGAATTAGAAAATATCGGCGCTGCGTATTGCTGGAAAGGTAATCTCGCACTAACGGCTGATGGTCTTCCTCATATAGGTGTCGATAACGGCATTCATTATTGTGCAACCGGGAACGTCTCAATGGCACTCTATTTGGGTTCAAAAATCGCTAAGAGAATTTTGCGCGCCGATGATACAGAAACAATCTTAGATCAGGTTCCATTGACTAAATTCCCTTTGTATAACGGTAAGCCTAATCTGCTTTATTTCCTATTAAGAGTCATTTTTAAGACGCTTGATCTTGCCAAGATAGCAGCGCCTAAATAGCGCAAATTTTTCTTCGCTTAAATCCTACAAGGAGCGTTATCAAATGTTACTACCACCATACGACCCTAACTTAATGATTGAACCGTTAAGTGATCAAGAAATTGCTGGCGTTCCTGGCGCAGAAGATCGTGGCTGCAAAGATATTGATCCAGTTGTTTTCTCGGTCGTGTACGCGCGACTAGAAGGTATCTTAAGCGAAATGACTGAAACTATTCTGACGACTGCGCGTAATCCGATTCTATACGGGGCTAAGGATTTCACCTGTACTGTGATGAGCCCGCGTGCAGAAGTACTTTCTATGCATGACTGCCTCCCTGTACATGTCGGTACAATGGATCCTGCTCTTAGATTCTTAATTAGAGCCTTCGGGGAAGATATTCATGAAGGCGACATTTTTGTAAATAATGCTCCATATGCCGGTAACGCTCACGTTGGAGATTGGACAATGTTTGCTCCCATTTTTCATGATGGTGTTCTTGTGGCGTGGGCGGCCAATAAGTGTCACTTGCTAGATATGGGAGCTCATATCCCAGGGAGCACCGATGCTGGAGCGAAGGATATTTACGAGGAGGCGATGCATTTTCCAGGAGTGCGCCTTTGCAAAAACCATGAGCCTATAAAGGATTTAATCCGGTTTCTTGGATATAACATTCGTTACCCTGAACATTGGCATGGTGACTTTCTTGCTCAACTGGGTTCATTGTGGACTGCAGAGAAGCGTATTAAAGATTTGTGCGATCGGTTTAGTGTCGATACTGTAAAAGGTTGTTTTTCAGAGGCTCTGAACTACGGTGAGCGTAAAATGATTGAAACTATCAAAATGCTCCCAGAGACCAGTATTGAAGTAAGTATGACTGGTGAGGTTTTCGAAGATTTTTTCCCTGACGGCGTCCCTCTAAAGCTTAAACTTTCGATCAAACCTGATGAAGGGTTGATCGAATTTGACTATACAGACATGCCTGATCAAAAGGAGTTCGGCTACAACCTCACTTATGCTACCGCACGTTGTTCAGCACTGCAGGGTACGCTTCCGATTTTAGATCCCGACATTCCGACAAATGATGGTGCTCTAAAACGAATTAGTGTGAAATTGAGAGAAGGATCTGTTGCTGGCATTCCCCGTTGGCCAGTTGGGACATCGCTAGCGACCATTGCACTTTGTGATGAAGTAACAAACCTTGTTCTTAAAGCATGGGCTGAAATCCTTCCGGAACACGCTATGGCTGGAATGGGTGAATACAACGCCGCCAACTTCGTAGGAGCAGGGGTCAGTGAGCAAGGAGAAGGATACGTTCACGCTTTTTACCTTGCCGCTAGCGGTGGTGGTGCTACTAGCAATCACGATGGTCTGCCACATATGTTCGGTGCTTGCATAATGGGAAATATGGGTTATGAGTCTATCGAACAAGTAGAGATGGCTCGTCCGTTCTACGTTAGAGAAGTTTGTGCGATAGCTGACTCTGGAGGAGTCGGAACTTTCCGTGGCGCGGTCGGTGTGCGACATCGGATACAACCGCGCCATCATGTTTTGAATATTAATTATGGCGGGTCTGGTCACACTTGTCCTGCGTTCGGTATTGGAGAGGGTTCTGCTGGGTCAGTTGCCGATCATTGGGTAGAAAAGGCATCGACCGGTGAAAAAATCATGGGGCTCAAAAATTCTGGTGTTACCGACATTCAAGCAGATCAGGTCTGGGTCGCGGACACCGGAGGGGGCGGCGGAAATGGCGATCCCATGAGACGGGACATCGATGCTGTAATAAATGATGTACATGACGGCTTTGTTACATGCGAAGCAGCCGAGCGAGTTTACGGAGTTAGTCTGATAGTTGCTGATGGAAAGTATCTATTAGACGAATTGAAAACTAAGAAGCTTCGAGGTGAAAAATAATGGGGTATCGTATCGGAACCGACATAGGCGGCACGTTCACAGATTTGTCAATATCACGAGATGATGTGCTCATTGGGCGATTTAAATCACCTACTACTCCGAACAGATTGTCGGAAGGTATTATTTCCTGTATCCAGCTCGCTGCAAATTCAATCAATATGACTATGGAAAATCTATTAAGCGATACGGACGTTTTTGTTCATGGATCTACGGTTGCAACAAATGCAGTGATAGAAGGAAAGGTTCCTAAAACCGGTTTACTTTGCACCCAAGGAACAAAATATACTTTGTGGCGAGGCGAGGGTCGTCGAAATAATGTCTTTGATTTCACGCAACCGTCTCGTGAGCCTTTGATAGCACCACGATACTGTATCGAACTTGATGAACGTATTAATGCGGACGGGGAAATTATCGTCCCTCTTGATGACGAAAGTATTATTAATGGTATGAACGCTCTGAAAAATTTGGGGTGTGAAGCGGTAGCGGTGGCATTATTATGGTCAATTCGAAATGACACACATGAGCAACGTGTGTCGGAGTTACTAAAATCGCATTGGCCGGAGGCGGCAGTAAGTATATCGTCGCAAGTGCAACCGGTGTTGCGCGAATACACAAGAACCTCTTGTACAGTGCTCAATGTCATGCTGAAACCAGTAGTAGCCGAGTACCTCGGTGAGCTCGAAACCGCTTTAAAAGCAAAAAAATTAAGTGGTAAATTGCTAGTCGTTTCTTCAGATGGCGGTATCCAACCGGTTAGCGAAATACTTCAACGACCGATCTACATGTTGTTTTCTGGCCCATCGACAGGTCCTGCTCTTGCTCGCCAGTTCGCAAAAGAAGAGGGTGCTGATGATGCATTACTAATTGATATGGGTGGTACCAGTTTCGATGTAAGTACGGTTATTGGCGGACAAATAACAATGACTCGCGATGGCCGCATCAATGATCATCCGACAGGGATCTCAGCTGTAGAGATCCTCACAATGGGCGCCGGCGGAGGAAGTATCGCTCATGTGGATAGCGGGAGATTACTGAGAGTAGGCCCCAAGTCTGCTGGCTCTGAACCTGGACCGGCGTGCTACCAGCGAGGTGGTGTTTTACCGACTGTAACAGATGCCTATGTCGCTTTGGGTTACTTAGTTCCAAAGCATTTTTTGGGTGGACGAATGAAGCTTTCAGTAGATGCCGCTATTGAAGCAATTACGGAACATGTCGCAGTTCCATTAGGTTTAACCTTAGAGGCTGCGGCTCTCGGAATTCTTCGTGTTGTTAATGAACGTATGATTAATGGGATTCTTGAAATGACCGTACGACGCGGCATCGATCCGCGCGAGCTATTTCTTGTCACGGGTGGAGGAGCAACAGGTGTTGCAGCTGTAGAACTTGCACGGGAGTTAGGAGTTACTCGTATTATTGTACCTCGAGAAACTTCTGTGTTATGTGCTCTAGGCGCGGTAAACGCGGACCTTAAGTGGTCTAATGTTACTAGTATGTCGACTTCTATTCGTGCCTTTGCCGAGAAGGAAGTTAATGATGCACTTTCTGATCTTAAATCTAAAGGTGAGCAATTTCTCGACCTTCTAAATGTTTCCGAGTCGCGACGTCGATATGAACTGTCCACGTCTGCTCGGTATCCACTTCAAGTTACGGAGCTAGATATTCCTTGCCCTAACTCGAGTGTTAGCAAGGACGATCTAAATACTATTAGCGAGGACTTCCATACTACTTATAGAGAACGATATAGCGTGGCTGAACCAGAGAATGATGTCGAACTTGTTACCTGGAGACTAACGGCTACAGGTCTTGTAGATGAAGCAAAAAGACCTCGTCCTTCTATTCAAGACAGCGAAAGTGCCGTTGGAAAAACACGTTTCTTTGATACAGTTACCCAATCATGGCAAGAAGCAGCTACGCTCGATCCGGACTGCATGCGTGAGAATGAAAGAATTGACGGGCCGGCTCTTTTAGTCGCTAAAGATACAACTATTGTCTTACCTACAGATTATTCGGCGAAAATGGCAAGCGGGGGTTATCTCATAATTACGCCTAATGATTAGGCCGTGAGCCCCGCAATTTTCAACCTGCACGCATTGTGCTCCTGATGTTACGTGGCCGTAGTTTACTAATTACACGATTTGCGCTAATAATTTCCATGGACTGGCTAACGAGTTTTCACGAAAATTGCCTACATAAACCAAAAAAGGTACTTAATTATGGGCAAACGATTGA
>Ga0209425_10000617_pt1 | contig 43088 bp, 47 predicted proteins | sample COG_05_FD_184749 | JGI IMG/M metagenome (GOLD analysis project Ga0209425, IMG submission 184749) | Pelagic Microbial community sample from North Sea - COGITO 998_met_05 (SPAdes) (version 2) | ecosystem: Environmental > Aquatic > Marine > Neritic zone/Coastal water | place: Helgoland, sampling...
CTTCTTCGGGTTCTTCTTCGGGTTCTTCTTCGGGTTCTTCTTCGGGTTCTTCTTCGGGTTCTTCTTCGGGTTCTTCTTCGGGTTCTTCTTCGGGTTCTTGTACCGGTTCTTCTTCACGAGCATCAGTTTCCAAACGTCTTATTGACGTCATATCTAATTCAGCATCATCACCAATCGTAATTTGTCTCGTGGTTGGTGCATCTAGTCCTTTTATTTTAGATATTGCATAATCATATCCTTTTTGTTGCTCGCTACCTATTTTTGATAAATATACTTCTATGAATTTTAGATTTTGTATTATTGGTGCACCGTTTAATTGTATGTCTGGTTTACTTATTTGTTCATATGAATTTTCTGGCGAGAATGCGGATGGCCATATTCTATATGGAAATGTGTAAGGATTGTCACCTCTTACAAATGAAACATATCCTGTTGCTTTTCTCTCTAATAATTCCTTTCCTATTTCATTACCATCATCATCTATAACAAAGGAACCATCGGCGTTGAATACGTCATTTTTTTTCATTTCTGGTCTATTATCATTCATATTCATAAGATTAACTAACCATAATATTTCTTTATAATTATTATACATCGGCGTCGCAGATAATAATAATAATTTTAAATTATCTACACTTTTAATTAAATTTGTTAATTCAATAGCTACGCGTTTATCTTCATTGTCATCTGCTATACGTATGTTGTGAACTTCGTCTATGATAATTAAACGATTATTAAAATCCTTTTTTAATTTATTTTTAATCAAAGTTTTTTTTCTTTTTTCACCTACGTCTACATCTATCTTTGATTGTTTTTCAATATAATTAGCAAATTCGATATAACCAAGAAATAGATATGAATTTTTAATAATTCTATTTATTTGTTTTGATACATTTTCTTTTGATAAACCCTTCATATTCATAGGATTAATTTCTTTTATAAATTTATTTCCGGTACATGCTTTAATATTCCATAATCCATCTACCAATTCTAATTTGCGTTCATCAAATAATTGTAATCTAAAATTATTCTGAACATTAGGGGAAGCGACTATAATTATTCTTTTTGAAATACCCATCTGTTTATTGTAATCGCGTGTTTCCTCACCAATACCTATTGCCGAACATGTTTTACCTGTACCCAACCCATGATATAATAGTAAACTATTGTATGGTGTTTGAAATGATAAAAAATTTCTAACAAATAATTGGTGTGGTGTTAATTCAAATTCAGTATTACATAATTTATCAGAGTGTTCTTCCAAATCGTATATATTCCCGTCATAGCGCGTATCAAAAAATTCTTTTTTACTGGCAATCTTAATATTAAAATTGGGATCGTCTATGTGAGGATATAAGTAATCATAATTATCGGATTTTTCCTTTATATTTGATATATTATTTCGCTCGTAACTTGTAGGTGAGTCCTCTTGTGCCTGAGGTTGTGCCTGAGGTTGTGCCTGAGGTTGTGGTTCAGGTTGTGCCTGAGGTTGTGGTTCAGGTTGTGCCTGAGGTTGTGCCTGAGGTGGTGCCTGAGGTTGTGCCTGAGGTTGTGCCTGAGGTTGTGCCTGAGGTTGTGCCTGAGGTTGTGGTTCAGGTTCGATATTTTGTGCTGGTTGTTGTTGAATCGGATTTGTTGTCGAGATTACTGGATTTGTATTAGCATTTGGTGGCGATTTTCCTTCTTTATTAGGTTTAGGTTCACAAATACCAGTCTTTTTATTTTTTCTAGTTCCATTTGGACATCTCTTTCTTTTTTTTGTTATATTACTTTGTGATTGAACCATACGTATATATTAACTATATAAACTAAAATTGCTTAATAATTTATTAATACGGTGTGATATGTCTATTTTTTCTAAATTATATGGTCTAATACTATTACACATGTCGTGGTATGTTTTCCATTCGACCTTACTTACTTCACTTTCCTGATATTGGTTGCTAACTTTATCGTTTATACTTAAAAGAGCAATATAATATCTATGTTTATATGATTTGTAATTTGAACCTGTAAATATCTCTTCAAACGGAATCACGTTTTGTATTAATTGTAAATTGCTACGTAAATATCCCGTTTCTTCTTCAAATTCTCGTATTGCACAATTTAAATCTTTTTCTTGATAATTGCGGCGTCCTTTAGGATATCCCCATTCTGGTTGTTCCCAAACGGTATTCGATTCGTTTATCAATCGTTCAAGTGTGTATTTCTCTTTATTAAAATAAATTCCTTCTTTCAGTAGTTTTATTTTTTCTTGCGATGTTTTTTCTTCGCCTCTATACTGAATACCCACGTTATCTCCCCACAAATAGTTCCATAAATCTTCAAAAGACATAGTTAATAATTTTTGTTTTTCACTCATAGTCATTTCATTTATAATATTCATAATATAACTTTTATTGTTTATAGGATATTTGCCTCTCATAAAATCAACAAACCCCAATGAATCTTTACGTCTAATCATTAAATATTCAAGTTTTTTGTTAATATTATATCTAAATGCAATTACCCCAATACTTGTTATTGGTTGTTTACATTGATGAAAAACGTGGCCATTTTTACCACAATTATTACAAAAAGTATGTTTAGAATTCATAGTTATTTGTTATAATATTTTAATTTTTATATCATTTATAGTAAATGGTATTAAATCCAAAAGTGTGGGGACCTCATTATTGGTTTGTATTACATACGATTGCTAATACATATCCATTATCACCTAATGATGTAACTAAAAAAAAATATTATGATTTTATACAAAATTTACCACTGTTATTACCAATACCAGAAATCGGTAATTCATTTGCAAAATATTTAGATAAATATCCCGTGACACCATATCTTGATTCGCGTCCATCTTTTATGAAGTGGATGCATTTTATTCATAATAAAATAAATGTGAGTATAGGGGAGCCTGAATTATCACAAGAAGAATCAATGGCTCAATATTATGATGAATATAAACCCAAAGTTGTTAAAGATGCCCAACAGCGTAAACAAAGAGAGAAATTGATTTTTTTATTAATCGTATGTTTTTTGATAATTATTGGTGGTATTTTGTATAATAAATAATTTAAAAATATTACTAGTAAATATTTATGTGTGATAGCGATAAGAATAAAATTCATTTACAAATTAATAGTAATATATATGATGTAACAGAATTTTCAAAAATACACCCTGGTGGTAACATTATTAAATATTTTAATTGTATTAATAATAAGGTAGATGCAACACATTCATTTAATACATTCCATCTTCGTTCTAAATCAGCATATAGAATGTTAAATACTCTTACGATTGTAGGGGTGGAAAAAAACAATAATAACGATTTCAATAAATTAATACAAAAATGGAAGGTAAAAGGATACTATAAAACAAAGTATGGTTTTTTTATTTCATGGTGTCTATTGACTACATTATGTTGGTATATTAGTTATATGTTATTATATAACAACTATCCTATGGTGGGTGGTTTATTAATAGGATTAGCGTGGACTCACTGTGGATTTATCCAACATCATGCTGGGCATTTAGGTTTTACAGGCAATAGCAATATCGATTTAAAAATTCAAGCCTTTTTTGAGGGTTTTCTCAAAGGTGGCACGAGTAAATGGTGGAGAAATCGCCATAACAAGCATCACGCTATGCCCAATTCAATAGAATATGATGGTGATTTAAGAACAACGCCATTTTTTGCATGGGATTCAATATTAATACAAAAGGTTCCTACATATTTGTTACGCATTCAACATCTTTTGTTTATACCTCTTATGATTGTGTATGTTCCGGTTTTATTTGTAACTACTAAGCTATTTATCATAAGAAAAAAATATTGGGACGATTTGTGTTTAGTTTTATTACATTTTTATTGCACTAGTTTTTTTATTAAAGAAATAAATAACTATATATTATTTTACTGGATAGGATATAGTATTCAAGGCTTGTATTTAGGATTGATGTTTGGTTTGAATCATTTCGCGATGCCACGCATTGATAATATTGAAACCAGTTGGGAAAAATGGCAAATAGCTACTACTTGTAATTGGGGTGTTGGCAACAAATATGCTGAAATATTCTCAGGATTTTTAAATTTACAAATTGAACACCACATTGTACCACAAATGCCAGCTGAAAATGTTCATTTAATTATTAACGATGTTATTGAATACTGTGAAAATAACAATATTACATATACTAAATACACCTTTAAAGAAGCAATAATAAAAATGATATATGGTTTGAAAATAGCAGGATATGAGGAATTTGAAAGAAGAGAAAAAAAATTGAAATGATTTTAAACAATAATAAATATGTAGTTCAAACAAACACAACGAAGTTTTCAGATTTCAAAACAATGACATCGCTTATTGATATGGTTCGCGACCTTCCGACTGGCGTGATTGGAAACGTTCTAACTTTTATTCCACGAAATGATACGGCACAGCTTATGGTTGAGGCGGCCGCACAAGACAAACTCAATTTGAAATATGTGAGAAAGTTTCAAATTGAAAACAAGGTATATTTGGAAGAATTATATAATAATATTGCTCCTTCCATTGTTGGAAGTAATGTATATGGCGACGATGATGCCCCAATGCAAATTATTCGCAAAAAGATTTCGATGGGAGAAAAAATTCGTATGCGTGCAATTAGCCAGAGAGAATGGGCGAACAAAAGAGATATGTAATATTTTTAAAAACAAGAAAAAATGATATAATATTATATTAATATATCATTATGAAAATAGAACTATTAATTGTAACTATAACTATTTTTTTTATCGTAAATACGTATTACGACGGTAAATATGTTCAAATGCTCAAATCGTGGAAAAAATACTATCAAATGGTCGGTATAGCATTTGCTGGAATATCGGCGTATGCATATATGAAAAAATATCCGAACCAATCACACACTTTAGTATCACATGCAAATGGATTTATTAAGCATATGCCAATTGATAAAGAGGCGGGTGATTTATTATCACCTCTATTGAATTTTTCTAAAGAAGGTTTCTCAAATAATGGAGGAGGTATGCAGATGCCTGGTATGCAGATGCCTGGTATGCAGATGCCTGGTATTTCAAATACAACACCTCAACAAAAGCGTATGATGAACTCTGGTAAACAATCTACAAAACGCAGTGTTAGTGAAACAAAGAAAAAATATGTGGCCGCCCAACAAAACTGGTGTTGTAAAAAGTGTAAAATACAATTGCCCGCATGGTTTGAAGTTGATCACGTGAAACGTTTGGAATATGGAGGGACAAACCATGTAGATAATTTAGAAGCATTATGCAGAGAGTGTCACGGACGAAAAACAGCAATGGAAAATTTATAATTATAATGTTCAATTATTATAATTATGGAGTCAAATAATAAAAGTATATTTTCTGAAATACTCGAAGAGCTAAAAGAAAAAATTAAAAAAATTCCATTACTTACACAATTATTATTATTTAATACAAATAGTTTTTTTAGCAAACTTACTACCGTATCGTCATATTATGCTATTTTTGTAAGCCTAATTTATGTTATACTGATTGGAATTATTCATATGAAAGATCCATACGATATATACGAAGAACATCCATTATATCTATTAGGTGGTATGCTATTCTTATTTTTTTGGTTTTTAATTACATATTCATTTATTAGCCATAGAGAGAAAATTAAACAAGAGGAACCAACACGCAATACAAAGAAATGGTGGGTTACATTTGTTAAAAAAGTATTTGGCTTTCTAGGAACAATAGCACTTATTATTGGTGCTATTTTATTAAGTATATGGATTGTTAAAACCATTCCAAATGTAACAAATATAGCTAGTTTTGTTTTTAAATTAATAGCAATAGCAGGAGCAGGAGCATTGATATTTTTATTTTTTAAAAAATATTTAGCGTTTGATAATACAAATAGAGGTAAATTTCTTAGTTTCATAAAAAATGTTATTTTTTATATTCCCTGTTTGTTACTTGCTCTCGTTGAATATATTAAAAATCAATGGAAAATAACCACCAGTACCGAATGGTTAGTATTAGGAGGTGAAATCGTATTTATTGGTTTAGCATATTTACTACCCTATGTTTATCAAAAAATAATTACACATGATGGTGATATATTATTGAAAAAACCACATTACTTAAATAATAAATATGTTTTAGGTAATTTTCAAAGTTTAAACCCTAGTGATAACCAGAGTAATATATTTAAATATAATTATTCCATTTCGGCCTGGTTTAACATATATGGAATGGGACCAAATACAAGACCTTCTTACAACGAATTTACAGACATTATTAATTATTCTAATAAACCGTCTATACAATTTAACCCTTCTACTAATACATTAAGGGTTCAAACGCAAATTAGTCATCACATGCATCCACATGAACATAGTGAAGAAACAACTCATCACGATGAAAATAAAAAATCGGACCCAACTCTTACTTCGGGAAAAATAGTTGACATTTACACAACAAATAAGATAGAGTTACAAAAATGGAATAATATAGTTATTAATTGTGACGCAGGATACATGGATGTTTTTTTAAATGGTGAATTAGTTGGAAGTAAAAGTGGTATATCTCCATATATGAAATATGATTCGGTTAGCTGTGGAGAGAATAGAGGGATAGAAGGTGGTATTTGCAATGTTACATACTATGATAGAATATTAAGTAAAGGTGAAATACTTCTAAATTATAAATTGTTAAGTCAAATGACACCGCCTTTATTTTAGATAATTTCTTATGATACATTATATAAGATATGTTTGGAATGAATAGATTTTCAAGATTTGGTAATATGGGGAGGGCGGGTTTCGGTGGTGGTGGCATATTAAGAACAATTATGATTGCCATGATTGCATTATTTGTTCTATATTTAGTAGTGAATTGGTATTTTAAGAAAACCAAGAAATTAGTTACTATGTCAAGTGGTACCATTCAACACAGTATTCCTGCTTCCGAATTACCCGAAAATACCCAATCGGGAAATTATACATACTCTATGTGGTTTTACATAAATGATTGGAACAAACGTTATGGCGAGGAAAAAGTAATCCTACGTAAAGGCACAACAGATAAAGAAAGTATTAAAGTTAGTTTAGGACAAACCGAAAACAACATTGATGTGACTATATTATGTTATGGTGATGGTGGTGCTGCTGCTACTGGTGGCACTACACCAACCGGTGGCAGCACTGAATCACAAACACACACATGTCATATAAATAATGTTCCTTTACAGAAGTGGGTTAATTTAACAATTAGCACATATGGTAAGACACTTGATATTTACTTAAACGGTAAATTATATCGAACATGTGTATTACCCAACATACCGAAGGTAGATATGGACGGTGAAATAGTTATTACCCCTGACGGTGGTTTCAGTGGATGGACCACTAACTTTTTATACACACCAAAGCCGACAAATCCCCAACAAGCATACAATATTTACAAAAAGGGTTATGGTGGTAGCTTCTTTGGCAATATGTTCAATAAATACAGAATTAAGGTAGAATTACTTCGTGATAATGAAGTGGCGGGTGGATTTGAAATGTAATTATTTAGCACTAATGGATAGGTTAAACAAATAATACATAATATATTTTATATCATATATTATATATTATTTATGATATATTATATATAGTAATGTTTCAAAATAGAGGTTTATCTAGTTTTGGGTTAGGAGCAGCATCAACATTTTATCAAGCAAATTCGTTAGTAGCTAAATTTGCCTTTTTAGTTTTGGTGTTATTAGTTTTTATAATTTTATTACGTGTTGGTAGCTCGATATTAGGATGGTATTTCACACCACCGGAAAATCCTATTCTATTAGACGGTATGATTGATGCAACAAAAGCAATGATAGTTCCGCAAAATCCAGCCACAAAGGGTTCTATTCCTATTATTCGGTCTGATAATGAAACGCATGGTATGGAATTTACTTGGTCTGTATGGATATACCTTGAAGATGCTACATTTGAAGATACCAGCGAATATAAGCACATTTTTCATAAGGGTTCTGATAGACTCGCAAAAACTAGTTCTTCATATCAAGGAACATATTATCCTAATAATGCTCCCGGGTTATACATAGACCCCACAACAAATAATTTACTAGTTAAAATGAATACATTTGCATCAATAGAAGAGAATATAGAGGTTGAAAATATTCCTCTTAATAAGTGGCTTAATATTATCTTACGATTAAATAAACAAAATCAATTAGACATATATATCAATGGGATATTAACAAAGCGCCATATGTTAAGTGGTGTGGCGAAACAAAATTATGGTGACGTATATTTGTCTATGAATGGTGGATTTTCTGGTTTTACATCTGGGTTACGATATTTTAATTCTGCTATTGGTGTTAATCAAATTCAAGGAATTGTTTCAAATGGTCCAAATATGAAGATGAAATCTGAAAATTTAATTAAAAGTAAACCTAGATATTTGTCTAATAGATGGTTTTTTGAAGAAGCACAGGATATTTAAAGGAATTGATAATAATATTATTTTAACATATAATATTATTAAATGGATAATTGTAATTATAATTTAAGTAGTAGTTTTACAAGATTCGGTGCAAGCGATACTACAAATTGTCAGTTAAAAATAAATAAGGACACTTTCAATAGATATAAAGATACATTAACACAAAACCAAATTTATTCTAACATTGCAAAGAGAACTGTTCGTAATTTTTCAGTATGTATTCCAGATATATCTAATACTGATATTGATAATAAAACCGGTGGTGACTATGACACCCCACAACCAGGGACCCCCACACCCCCAACAAGCCCACCAGATTCTCCTAGACCACCAGATAATATTACGCTTGAACTTATGTTAAAGGCAACAAAATTACTTTCCGACCCACATCCTGACCAAAATCCAGAGATTGTTGTTGAAAGTAGTTATCCTTCGTGTTCATATAAGCCAATCAAATTTTAAATTATTCGCGTAAATTAGGATTAATACATAATGCGCGCGTTGGGAATATCTGCCCAGACATACAGGTGTCATTTTCACTTACTTGAATACAACTTCTAAAACCGCGATCCTCTCCAATGTAACAATGTCCTGATTTATTTTGCGTTGTCTGTGTTGTACTGCCTGCGTCATCCGGAACTGGAATAAAATGGTTTGTTGGTTTATAGTATAATTCGTCCTGGTTGTTTCTATTATCTAAGTTGTTGCGAACCAAACTGTTGCGAGTAGTATTATTATTTACGTTTTGTTGTAAAACGTCAACACCACTAACAACAGTTCCGGATGCAACATCTACTAATCCCTTTGTGCCTTCACCTGATACAAGAGCGGTCTGTTTTACTAAATCACCACTAGTTGATCCTAATATTTTTGCAATTGGCCTTATTATTTCGGCCGTTGTATCTGTAAATTTACCTAAATAGGTAAATAAATTAAAACCTAAAATTGCTAAAATTAAAACAATTAATCCATATTTAATAAATGAATTAAAATTAATATTACTAACACCCTCTTTAGCTATATTTTTAACAGACTCTATTTTATCAATAGGTTGCGACGATATGCTTTTTATACTTTCAGGTGTTATTTTCGAAAATCTTGTGTTTGATATTATTTCTTGTAAATCTTGTGTTTTTGACATAACTATATATATATCAGGTAATATATTGTTGAAAAAATAAATATAATAATATATTATAATGAAATACAATGATAAATCTATGAAATACAATAATAAAATAAACAAAAACACACAGAAAAAAACTAAAAAGATGGGTTTTAAAGATAAAAAAAAACAAAGTAAAAAACAAAAGAAACGTGCTAATGGATTATTTTTAAAGAATAATAAAACTGTCATACCAAAAACTATACTTAAAAATACTGTGGTTATCAAAGATGTCACACCATTTGAAGACAGATTAATTAGCAAGAGTATTCAACAAATACTGGTTGGTAACAAGAAACCAAGTAATATGTTGTCTACGATACGCGAAGAACTTACTAAAAATAAGTCTTTCACACCCGAAATCAATAAAAAATTAGTTTCTATGAGTTTAAATACTGGATTCAGTGATATATTTGACTGTGGATTAAATACTCCACTACAAAATAAGAATTTTAAACCGAATGTTTCTAGAAATGACGAAACGCTATTTAAAAATATAATGCAAGTTAAAATAGGTGTTAAAAATAAGAATCCTATTTGTGTCGATAGAAATGATCCACGCGCCCAAAAACTATTATTAAAAAACCTTAATTCAACAAGCGCCATTGATTGTAGTAAAATAATTACTCCTCTTCAAGTGAGAGCTAATTGTTGGTTCAATACTATGTTCGTTTGTTTTTTTATTAGTGATAAAGGACGTAAATTTTTTAAATTTTTCAGACAACTTATGATTCAAGGAAAATTTGCAAATGGAAGTAAAATAACACCATCTACGTTAGCGGACTCCTTTTTTCTATTCAATGCTGCAATAGAGTCGTGTTATAATAGTTCGAAGAATAAAAAGACACAAGATTTGGCTCTTGCTATGGATACAAATAACATTATAACGCGGATTTATAATGCCATTCCAAAAAAGAATAGAAACTATGGAATATTGGATGTAGATTCTCCAAATAATCCGTTGAACTATTATGATGATGTAATGCGTTTTTTAAATAATGATAATATTAATTTGGTTGAGATTGATTACGTTGATATTAAAAATATATCGCAGAATGGACGGCATTTTGGTAATAAAATACCAGATGTATATGCAGTTACGATGATAGACAGGGTATCGAAAAATATCGACGATAAACCTTTAACAATTAAATTACATGGAGTTGATTATGTATTAGATTCTGTTATTATACGTGATACAGAGATGTATCACTTTTGCGCATTAATTACTTGTGGAGGAAACGAATTGGGTTTTGATGGAGCAAGCATGTCGCGTCTTAATAAATTTGAATGGAAAAAAAATATTAACAAAGATATTAATTGGACATTTGAAGGTTCCAATTTTAATGAGGATAAAAAAGACCCTATTTTGTGGAACTTCCGACAAGCATATCAAATTCTTTTTTACTACAGAAAATAACCATTAAAATTCTAATGGTTCAGGTAAATCGCTCGGGTTTCCTGGCATACCCACATACGGCCCTCCTCTCTTCAATTGAGGTGGCGAAGGGATGGGAGATGGAGTGCTAAATTCTTGATTACATCTTTGAATACAACTGTCTAATGCTCTATTTGGTGAATGTTGTCCTGCTACATTTCTTCGTTTCTTTTTAGTGCGTTTTGTTTTCTTATTTTTATTTTTTTTCTTACCTCCTTTCATTGTTCGTTTCATTGTTCGTTTCCTTTTTCTCTGTGTTTTCTTTTTTGGTTTACGATTTGTTTTTTTTGTGTTTTTGTTTTTTTTTATATTTTTAGAGTTTTTAGAGTTTTTTTTGCCGGCTGTATTCATAAAAAAATGTATTGCACGCAATGATTCTTCTTTAATTATATCTCTCGAAGGTGTTGTCATTGAATTAGATGTTAACGATGAATTGATTCCACTTACTGCCTTTCTAATAGCTCGTTTTATATCTACATTTACAAAAGTATCACGAGGGAAATCAATTGGACTATCACCCCAACCAGAAGATGGTATCTGATAATCGTCGTCGAACTTAATATACCCTATTTCATTGCTAATGTTACTATAATCTACATTTGCTGGATTTCTTTGTTTACTTTCAACTTTTTTCATAAATTCTTCGAAATTAATTTCACCAGTTGCTGGTGGAGGTCCACTTCTTACTAATTGTGGTGGTGGCGGTGGTGATTCCATATCCATATATATAATAATATTATATTATTATATATATATATATATGTCTAAAAAAGGTGGAAGTGGTATTGGCAATTTAGGAATGGGTGCCGGATTAGTTGGTGTTTTCGGTTCAACTACACGCAATTCTTGTCCGGCGGATGATACTAGTTTATTTTGCCAAATTAGTCGCGTATTAGCTATCATTGGAAGTATCTTATCTATTATTATTACTCTTTTAATAGTATACATGTTATTACAAACATTCGGTTTTATTGGAGGACCGCGTAATGGACGAGGAAGAGGAACCCGACGTAAGTAATTATTGGCAACTAGTTTAAATATATTATATTTATTAAATATAATATGCGCGTATTATCGTTTGTAATGGTGGCTGGTTTTACTCGTGGAGTTGATAAATTATTAATTAGTAATTTATATAACCCGGTTTATCAAATTAATGTACAAAAAAATTTTACAGCAACTACTTTTTCTAATGATTTCATTAGTAAAAATAAAAGGATGAGTATTATGTTAATTAATAAATATAAAAATAACGATATTAATAAATGTTATTATTGTTATGGAACGGGCTATACCGAATGTAATAAATGTTTTCAATGTGATTGTGTGAAATGTGAAAATACAGGGTTTGAAAAATGTAAATTTTGCGGAGGTTCTGGTCGTGGTGGTCCACGTATGATGCCCATGCGCGAAATGGTTATCGCTTAGATTTTTTTCGTCTAGTTTTTTTCGATTTTTTTCGTTTTTTATTTTTAGTATACTTTACACCTCCCTCTTCAATTTTATCCGAATCTACTTTTACTATATTTAAATTTGTTACTATAGCTAAATTTGGATTAATAATATCAGTAGTTTTATTAGTTTTATAGGTATCAGGATCATAATTTTCAAGATATTTGATAGCGGTAACTTCAATCATTTTCATAATTTCTCGTGAAGGGACAATAGACTTTTCCATTAATTCCATTTCTTTTTCTGTATAATCGTATTCTTCTTCTACGCGAACTTTGTCTAGGTTGAAGTTGACTTTTTTTTCGGGTTGATGGATGTGTATGTATTTTAGTCATATATATATATATATTTACAAGTCTTGTTTATAACTTCCTACTTCAAAAGGTTTACATTTGCGAATGTTTTTATTTTTATTCAAGTGAAAAAAACTTTACGTATTTTTTCACCAACTTTATATGCAATTGATTTAATGAGTAAATTGTTTTTGGATTTGTCTTTAAAAATGCTTCGATTTTTTTTATCGATTGATGACATAGTTATTAATATAAATTTAATTAAAGTATTTTATCCAAGATACTGTTGTGTTCTAGAATATATTTTTCCAATGTTTCAATAAGAATTGGTGTATTTTTTTCCAATGTCTCTATTAATATCGGTGGATTTTCTATAATTGTGTTATTATTTGTTGTATATGGAGTTGTTTCTGTGTTTTCTTCATCAGACATTACTTCCGCTGCTTCTTCTACACATTCTCGACAAATGTGAATGTTTTCGGTATATTTGATGAAGCCTTTGTCATTGCTGTTAAAATATTCACCACAATCATTGCAAAATATTTTTTTAACAGGAATTGGTTTTTTTCTTTTCTTTCGCTGTTTTATCCTTTTACGACGAGCTCTTACACGTTCGTCGTCGCTATCATAAACATAAATTAATTCGGTTCTTTTAAAAATCACTACGTGATTAGTCATTATATAATTAGTTTACTATTAAATTAATTATATATAGTTTTCAATTTTCTATATAATCGTACTTATGTAAAAGTATTATTATCGGCGTTTATTTGCTCTTTTTTTTGATTTACGTTTCTTCTTTTTAATTGTTTTGCGTTTACGCTTTCCTGATGCCTTTTTAACGGACTGGTTAAAATTTTTTTTGCTTTTTCGATAATCTTTACCAATAAAACTAATACTTGTCTCTCCTTCCTCTACTGGTGCAGCCTTTTGTGTGTTTATAAAACTATCCATATCTTTAATATTATCTTTGAAACGCGAATGGTCCATCTTACTAGGAATAGATGTTGCTTCGTAAAACTTGTGATTTTTCTTCGTAAACCCCATTGGCATACCTCCCTCACCAAATGGAGCTACTATTATGGATACATATTTGAACGTGAGTGTTTTTTTATCTTTGCTATACTTGTCTGGAAAATACATACCTTGGTATACTTCTTTATATTCCTTTTTTCGTCTAGTTACATTTTCTATATAATAGATTTTACCCTCTTCTAAATTTTTATCTGCTATTAAAATTTTGGATATATTCTCAAATTGTGATATAGTCATTTTTTTGGGATTTTTAAGATATTTCATTTCTTTTGGAGGCGACTCATCGAAAGGGTCTGGTGAATATTCTTCGGCAGCAGCAGCCATTATATATATATTATTATTATTATTATTATTATTATTATTATTATTCCTTAGTTATAATAATAATAATATTATTGTATTTAATTATTATACTAATGCCGACACGAAATAAAGATAAGGAATTTGTATTTAAGGATTTTCCAGATTTTCGACCAAATCTTAGTCCGGAAGAGATGTTTAGAGCTGGAAGTTTCGGTGGAACGTATTGGCGACCCATTTCGTCAAGTGTGACTGGTAAAAAATACAAGGATCAACATTTGAAATACCCTAAATCGTGGTGGAAGGGAATTCCCGACGAACATTTAGTGACTGAATGGAATAAATATGACAAAAGTATTAACACATACGGTGTTATGGTGGGTACAACTCTGGAATTCTGGGAGTCGAAGGACTGGATTAGTGAATCTCATCCGTATGGATGGGTTCAGTGGTACTGTGACTTTTTCCGTGGTGAACGCAGCGACGACGATGAGCGTCAAGTTAAACGCTGGGTACAAACAGCTGGTCCTCAAAGCCGATTTCGAAAGAGACTTATCAATATGATTAAAGATAAAAAAACCAACTACAAAGATTTGTCTGTGAGTCCCAAGATTAGACAAACGCTTCAACATTGGGGATATCGTCTTACAAGTAAAGACGCAAAAAAATAATATTACATATTATTTTAAAATTGAAATTAAATAATATGTAATAGTTATATAATATTAATATGGCAATGATGGATACAAACAATACTATTAGCAATACTATTTGCAGTGATGATTTAGATATGTATATTCGCAAAATCAATAGCATTCTTGGAGAGGGGAAGTTCACTATCAGACAGCTTATAGATGAGGCAGGTAACCGAGGACTAAAAAAATACTGGAAAAATCTAAAAAACGTAGATGATGTGTTTCGGGTATTTGGGACTAACCGGACACGCGATAAGGGGTTGTGTGGGAAAATTCTGGAATATGCACTTTTCGGAAATATGCCTAATAGCAACCCCAACCCGGATTTGGATGATAATGGCGATATTAAAACAAATAAGTGGGAGAAACTCAAGAAGAGCGGTGCTTATCGGTCAACCGAAAGAATTAAAATAGGCACGGCCGGTAACACTGATAATTGGTCATCATTTGACCATATTCTGAATAGCAGTAACATTACTGAACTTAAAAAATATGATAAAATGTCATGTGGGGTGATACCTCTAATTGAGAGAGTAAAGAATAGTTGCACCACATTAGAAGGCGTATTAAATCTAAGAATTTTGTATGTAGCTAAATACGATATTAGTAAATCGAATTACATTGACGCATTGAATAAAGATCTTGAAGATATTAAAGAAAAATTACGGAATAAGGAAGCTAGCCAAACGGGACAAAAATATCTACATTTACACACACAAGGAGCTGGGAGAGGCAAAAACGGAGGTAGGGCATTAGGATATAAAAAAAAGTTTGTAACTATGTTGGTTGCAGAAAGCATTGCGCGCGATAAAAAAATAAGTATTGATTCTCTTCTAATTGCTAATGGGAACTCGTTATATATTGATCCTGCTATTCTAAACTGATAGTATTTTCATATTAATAAATTACTCCAAAAACGAAACTGAATTGTTCAAAATATACAAGGAATATAATATCTTAATTGGATACAGATTTGGTTTTACATAACCAAGTTCAGTGTCTAGTTCTGGCACCGAGACGCTATCGTTCGTAACATCAAGGGATTTGAGATAAACTGATATCGATTCTAGTAATTCATATGGAGCAAAATGTTTATCCTCCTTTGTAGAGATTATATCACAATTTTTTTGTTGAAACAAATAGGCATTATGTAGTCTAGGTTTGAGACTTTTGGTAAATTTATCTACTTCGATAAATTCGGGCTCATTCTTGATATATTTTAACAATTCGTTATTTGAATAGAATGTCTTTTTTGCGTTTTTACCAGAACCTTTGTGTAGTGATGCTACCCATTCAATTTTCTTAGTGTCAGCACCCATAAATTCGGATGTCATATTGTCTAATTCAACGCGTAGCTGATTTATTTTCATATATGGAACATGAATATGAAATTTGCTGTCCAGTTTTTTTGGCTTAGAAACGTGTGTTGAAAATATAGGAGTTTTCATATCATTTAAATTTACGAAGGTTTTAATCTCTCCTAAATTATCATGAGAAATGCGTGTTGACTCTTTCATCTCGACATTTAGCTCTTTTTTTATTGCATTTGCAAGAGCCAATGACATGTGAACACAAACAGCATTACCGATTTGCTTATGCTTCGTGTTACTTGTTTTACCTGTAAATTGGTAGTCAATAGGGAATCCCATTAAACAAGCCAATTCGCGAATTGTGGGAGCCCTATATTTATTTTCACAATTTTCTTTCGGAAATATAATTGATTCACGTGAACAATATGATTCAGTTGCCATTATTGTTCGAGATAAACGATTCTTTCTATCTGGAAAATCCATTTTACCCATATATCCATGGTCTTCTTTAAGACGTCGTGCCTTTTTCGTCCAATCGTCTGGTAATTCGCTATCATAAAAATGGTCTGTTAAATTATTTTTAACAAGTGATATTTCAGGAAACGATGGGTCACATACTTTTTTATTCTTGTTATTAACAGGTGGACCCAATTTGTCAAGTATCACATCTACGTGAATCGGATTATTCAGATGGGTTACTTCGGGCAATATATAATCCCCTGCAATTGCACGTTTCCTTCCTTGTGGACTTCCGTAATGCGATGCTACTAGAATATTCTTGTGTGGTATTTCCAAATCCGGTAAAGACGGGTCTAATCCTAACTCTTCGGCAGTGTATCGGTCTTTAACAAAATCCAAACTATTTGGAACATTTTCCATTATCCAATACTTCAGTTTACTTCCTGGTTTTGTTTTCTTGTGTAAAATAATTTTAAGATATTGATTAATTAGTTGAATACCAAGAGACTTATCTGCCTTTCCTGATTTATTTGAGTTTGAAAACGATACACAAGGTGGTGAACCCACGATTATATCAGTGTCAGGAACACACTCATCAATCTTTTCATGTGTATCTAGAAGAAGAATATTCATAAGAACATTTTTACACTTAGGCCCTGGATGATTTAATTCATGAGTGTCAATACCAGGTTTCCAATTATCCAACCCAAAGACAACGTCAACACCAGCTAGATTAAATCCTTCTGAGAAACCACCTGCACCACAAAAGAAGTCGGCTACTGTGAGTTTATTATTCGATGAGGGTTCATTCATATTACTGTTAATTATATTATTATCCGTTTCTTTAATCAATTTTTTTGCTATTGTTTCGATTTTTGACCTTTTGTCTTGACATGGGTTCTTTCGCTTCATATGATTTTTAAGGCGTCCTTTTTGTGTGAATTCTTGTAAACATCGTTCGCAAGTGTATAATGGCATATTATATATAGTAAAATATAACATCTTTAACTATTTTAGTTAAAAAATATGATATCTATTATCGTATATTGGGACAAATCGTATGACTCAAATAAAAAATATGGGCTATTGCCCTGCCTCTATTATTATATATCTAACACTTTGGTTCATTATTTAACTTACAAATAAATTAATACGTATTTTACTGTGTTAATGTCATTAGTGTTCTCGTAGCATGGGTAGTACCTGTATTTGTTGGTCTTTTCGCTTAGTCCGAAATTTTTATTCGCTTTAACTTCATTCAGCGAGTAGACGTGTGTGTCGGCGCGGATTGAGGTAGTGAGGAAGCCACGATTGTCTGTCTTCTTTGGCTTGTTAGGTCCTCGGCTTCCAATGTGGGTTCCTAGGTTTTCTTTCCAGTAAGCCTTTGCTTCCTCGTGGGTGTTGAACACCTTGACACACGACTCGGTTGTATAGGTGGGAGCTTCTTGCTCTACGTTTGCTTCGCCACGAGCGTTATTGTAGCCGCGCGGATGAAGATGCGTCTTCTTTTTGCTCTTTTGACCGGTGTAGGTGAAGTCCTCGCGGTCCTGAAAATCCGAGTTAACCATCTTAACGTATATCTTGACGTTATCAACGTCAGAGAACACAATGATACCGTCGTCCACATCGTATCCACAAGCGCGACCTGCAAGACCCTGGACAATGACGTCAGTCTTCGGTGTCTTAGGTAGCCGCTCGTATAGAATACCGATGAGGTTCTTTTTGGCGAAAGTAACCGCACATCTTGCTTTCTCCTTGATAAAGAGGAACGTGTGCTTTTCCGGAATTTTGGTCAACTCGTCCATTAGTTGCTCCTCACCAACGTAACATTTCTTATACGCATATTCATCGCCGAATATCGTCTTGAAACGTCCAATTACGGTCTCAGCCTTTGTACCAGTTGGTGTTCGGATAATATGGAAACGAGGACGTGTGTAAGACATTTCAATCTTGTTCTTCACATCCTTGATAGCGTCAGTCGCCGGTTTAATGTCATTATTGCGCGCATCTTCATAGTCATATGGTAGGCCAGCCTCAGGATCGTTCGTAATGAACAAGTCCTGTGCCTGATACAGGCGATGATTATCGATGAGTGTTGAATGACCCTTGTATCCCTGCCCAGGTTTCATGATGTGCATCTTACTGCATGTCTGCCATAGCTCAATGTCGTTAAGTGTGCTGTTTGGTGTCGCCGAAAACTCCACGATATTAACGTTGTTGTCTTTAAGATATGTGAGGTCCTTAAGTCCAGTCTTTTCGAGAAGCTTGTCCAGACTCATGTCCTCCTTAGACGCAATCTGACACTCATCGATGATGATTAGTGCATTCTTAATGTTCTTGAGAATAGTGCTTGACTTTCGCAACTGTCCACGATGAATGACGTTGTTCCCAATAAATGGTAATCGCTTTTTTGTTTGTGAAACCCACTCAACATCGCTTAGGCCAGTAATGACGAAGATGTTGTCGGGATTCACATTGCTATCAGACTGCAGTAACATATCGATAGTCGCTAACATACATCCAGTCTTCCCTGACTGGCAGGGAGCAACGACCATTTGGAAGACGATATCCACGAGACGAATAGACGCAACCACTTCGGTAGCAGTAGCTTCTTGGTTCTCGTAGTAGATTTCCTTGCCGTTGGCATTCTCCTCATCGCGCAATTCCTGTATCTTCTTGAGCATCATGGCCTTCTCAGGACTCTCCTCCGCTTGACGAGCGCGCTCCTCCGCTACACGCACACGTTCCTCCATGTCGCGAATAAGCTGCTCTGCTTCCGGATTGGCATCGATAATGCGGCGCCACTGCTCCTCCATCGACACAGTAGTTGATGCCATTGCTTGTATGTTGTTGATTGCTTGTTGCTTGCTTTGTTGGTTGTATGCTCCTACTATAATGTCGCACTTCGTTTCAATTTTTTTTCGGTGTTTTCTCGGCATTTATGAGCCATCAACTTCAACTTCAACTTCAACAGCAACTTCAACTTCAACTTCAACAGCAACTTCAACTTCAACTTCAACTTCAACTTCAACTTCAACTTCAAGTTCAACTTCAAGTTCAACAGCAACTTCAACAGCAACTTCAACTTCAAGTTCAACTTCAAGTTCATAACCACCGAAAAAAAATTGAAACGAAGTGTGAAATGATTGTGGGAGCATACAACCAAAAAGCAAGCAACAAGCAACAGCATACAAGCAATGGCAAGCCTTAACTTCGAACAGTGGCATGAATGGAGCACGCAGATACAGGACGAACACAGTAAGCTGAACAACACAGAGTGTTGTGTGTGTTACAGCTATGAGGTGTTGAACAAGAACGTGTGTGGTCAGTGCAAGAACTACGTTTGTTACGAATGCTCTGACAAATTAGAACACAACGAGTGTCCAACTTGTAGAACAAGTGGTATTGTTAAACACAGACCAATAGAACCAAGGGAGAATGTCATCGCGTATCAGGAAAATACCGGTCCTCGTAGTATTCTAAGAAGCATAAGCGAAACCATTTCGTTTTTGTACAACGACTATATGGAGTTCGTCGAGGCCAGTGGTCCCGAGGCGACGCCCTCGACGGAGGGCTATATGGAGTTCGAAAGAAACTATCGTCGGCTCTCACACGAGCTCGGCATTAGAGTAGCAGCGACTCAAAATACGAGCCCCTATATTAATGACGATAGTTGGTTGGGAGCTCAAGGATACATTAGAGGAAGCGCGGATATGTCTACACAAGGTTATAGGCTTCATGGCACCGACGACGAGGGCGTATACACCTCCCGCCATGCCTATTATCACCCACTCACACAAATGCATAATAATATCATAAGCCACTACTAAAAAAAAGTAAAAAAAAGTAAAAAAAAAGTATAAAAAAAGTATAAAAAAAGTATAAATTATAAAAATATTAATCTATATTTTTTATTTTTTATTTTTTATTTTTTATTTTTTATTTTTTATTTTTTATTTTTTATTTTTTATTTTTTAGAACATTAATTTTAACAGTAGTGTTGAACTGAATAATGTTTAGGTCTGTAAATTTCACTCTTTGTAGTATCACAGTCTAGAAGGACATTTATGTTATAGTTAGTTGTGTTATTTGTTTTTAATAGTTTAAGACCATAATATGCGCCTAGTAATGCACCAGCAATTGCTGCATTGGTATCTGTATCGCCAATACGAATCTCACTTTTTTTCCACTGGCCTGGTTTGCAAATTTTGGCTTTAACACCCTCTTCTGGTGAAAGCGATATAATTGCGTCTATTGCTGACTTATAATCATCAAACTGAAATAGTCCCCAGAATGTACAGTAAAACGCGTGAACAATATGACCGCGACTTTTGGTTACATCTCGAAATTCATTGGAACAAGCCTGCCCAAAAGCAATCAACAATTCTTCGTGTTGTATTAAAGTTATCATTTCTTCTTGGATTTCTTCTTTTGAATGGTCATTTAGAGCCATTTTAATAGCTCTAATATAAACAAATACTGCATTATAAGTTAGCTCTGATGGATTGGTAATAAATACGTCGGTTCGAATTATTTCTTCGTCATCTATAAATGCAAGAGGATATGCCCGCATCATTGCTCCATTTGATTGGGCATTTTCTTTTGTTATTTCATCAGGATAATATTTATCAAAACGATTCATATATAGTTTCATTGTCGGATTTGGTGCCAATAAAAGATTTCGTGTATTTTTACCCATAAAAGGTGAATTTCCTTTACAATTTTCGAAATTATTATTCGCCCACAACATATAATTAACCACTGCTTTTTCTTTGGTATATCCTTTATTAATAGTATCCAATAAAGTCAGTGCCATTTCAGTGTCGTCTGTTATTTGACCTATTTCACTATTTTGTCTACCATAATTTCTGGTATTTCTAGTAATTGGGGTGTTTAAAACACCGGTATAATGCGCATATGGATAAAATTCAACGGGAGCTCCCAACGCATCACCCAACGCATGGCCGATAATTACTCCGAATCGTTTGTCTTTATTTTCTGAATGCTGCACCATTATTGTGAATATAATAATTTGTGTATTCTGAATTCAATTTTTTTGCTCCTATTATGCTTCTATTATGCTTGTATTATTAAAATAAATAATAAAAAATGATTTAAAAATATACATATGAATACATTATAACTATGTATCGTCTTATTCCACTAAGAATGCTGCGACGAACTGCCGGTGTTATCTTTGACGAAATGGTTCCATCGGATATTCCAAAAATCGATGGAATCGACAAAGTAATCCATGCAGCCAATAGCATTTCACCCGGACCAGTGGAAGACTCACTTCCACCATGTAAGCGTCCTTGGTATATGCATCCAGGCCAAGACGATAATCTTCTTGTTCTACAGGGAACTCGTTATATTGATATTTACTGCCCTAATAAAAAAGAAAAAGCTTCATTCATCGTAACTCCTGACAAAATCTATAAAAATGATAAACTATATTACGATGGGTCGGCTATGGTTGTATGGCCGGCTGGTATCTTTCATCGTATTATTAGTGGTGACGAGGGAAGTATTAGCGTCAACTTCTCCACACGAACAAACAAATTTAACCTAGACGATAATTTTAACATTTATTATCTTAACACGTATTCTGGTGAGTATAATGTAATTAAGGACGGTGCAGAAGACCAACCTGATATTACATACAAGTATCCAAACGACGATTTAAAAAATCTTTTCAAGGATGAACACTAAATTTTATATCATTATATAATATAATGTTAAGTAAAGTCATTATTTGTGCAATATTTATTGCTGTTGTAATAAATCTTATTCTCCCAATGCTTCTTAAACCACTGGCTACGGAAGACGAAGTAAAACCACCAAGCGGAGCTCAAAATCTTCCGTTTAAATCACAATTAATGCATATGTTTGTTCACCATGCACAAGTTCCAGTTAGCAGCAGTATTATTATCGCTGTTATAGTTGGGCTTTCTCTTGTTACGTGCAAAGGTATGTGTAAAAATAAACGCCTTTAATATTTCAACTGAATATATTATCATACCAATATATAGATGAATGTTATTAATGAAAAAATAATTAGTAAATTTAATTTTATTAAGAAAAATTTTTTATATATTTTATTAATTGTAATTTTTTTAATAGGTATAATGGCCTTTTCATCGTCGTTAAATAAAGATGATAGAACAAAGGCAAATCCGTTAAATGTAACTATTTTAGAGGACTTTGCAGTGGATCAATGTAGTCCGGACAAATCGTTAAAAGAAATGAATGAATGGTGTTCTTCACTTAGAGATAGCACATGTAAATTGAATGGTTGTTGTAATTTATTAAGCGGACAAAATACAGAAACTAAATGTGTGGGTGGTTCACAACAAGGACCTGCATTCAGTAATGACTACGAATATTACACACACAAAAGTGAATGTTATGGTAAAGATGGAAAAAAATACGGAAAAAAATGCCCCAATTAATTATTATAAAAATTGATTTATAATAATTACTATACTAATATATATAAATATGATCATTCCTGTTAAATGTTATACATGTGGTAAAGTACTGGCTAATAAATATAGGTATTATGAACAAGAGGTAAGGCGATTGAAGGATGCTAGTGATGATGTAAATACTGTTACTTATCTGGAACCAAATGATAGAGATAAAACACACGAAGGCAACGTATTAGATAAATTAAATCTAAATAAAATGTGTTGCAGAAGACATATGTTAACACACGTAGAAATTGAATAATTTGTTATTATTATATATATGAGCAAACATCACACTCGTAAAAACAAAAAACACATTAAGCGAAAAATAAATCACCCCAAAACCAAAAATTATCGTAAGACAAACAATAAAAAGACGACCAACTATCGTAAAACCAATTATCGTAAAAAAACCAACTATCGTAAAAAAACCAACTATCGTAAAAGAAGTAATAAAACAAATAAAAAGAAATATAAAACAAATAACATGAATGGTGGTAATGCTAAAAATACGTTAACGCCTGCTCCTATAATGAATGGTTGGTATAATATGATGGGTACTCCTTCTAGCTTGAGTTTAACATATGACGGTGTTGAAGTTCCAGGCAATATGAATAGTGACCCACTACAAGGTCATAATTTATAAGTTTTTAAATAAATTTTTTTATTTTAAAATTATATATTGTATATTAGTATAATGAAAAAAGTTATTAAAGATTTCAGAAATTTGTGCACACCAGCACATCTTTATTTAGTGATTTCGGTATTTGCGATGACAATTATGATTTTTCAGAACGCAGGTAATACAAATACTTACTGTGTAGGAGAGTTCGAATGCCCAGTACCTAATACTGCTATGATATTTATAGCGGAGGCTATGTATGTTTTATTCTGGACATTTGTATTAAACTCTATATGTAAGGCAGGCTATAAGAACTTTTCCTGGTTCTTAGTGCTTATCCCTTTTATTTTAATGGCCATATTAATTGGACTATTAATATTAAATGGTGGTATTTAGAATATTAAAAACAAAACACAATCATAATAGGATAAACAATAATAAAGGATAAATAATCATAAAGGATAAATAATCATAAAGGATAAATAATCATAAAGGATAAATAATCATAATAGAATAAATACTCATAATAGAATAAATAATCATAATAGAATAAATATTGATTATTTAAATATTGATTATTTAAATATTGATAATATCATTGATAAATTCGCGATATTATCAATGATATTATATGTAATATTATAGTCTAAAAAAATACTAAATGTATATTATATGAATGAACCAAATATTCAAAAGGTTATAGATAAATATTTTCAAGATAATCCAAACGCTTTAGTTAGACATCATATTGATTCTTATAATGATTTTTTTAACAATGGAATAATGCGAATTTTTAAGGAGAAAAATCCAATACGAATTATAAAAGAATATAACGACAAAACAAAAGATTTTGATTTAAAGTGTAATTTATATTTAGGTGGTAAAAATGGAGATGGAATATATTTTGGGAAACCTATGATATATGACGAGGATAGAGCTCATTTTATGTATCCAAATGAAGCTCGTCTAAGAAATATGACATATGGTATAACATTGCATTATGACGTTGAAGTCGAATTTTTTATTAATAATGACCAAGATGAAAAAACAGACCAGGATATGAAAGTCGAAGGTAAAGAAATACCCACACATACGGAGACGTTATCTAAAATTTTTTTAGGAAGATTTCCAATTATGATGATGTCAGATTTATGTATATTAAGTAATTTAAACCCATCTGTTCGTTTTGAATTGGGTGAATGTCGCAACGATAAAGGAGGGTATTTTATTATTGATGGTAAGGAAAAATGTATTGTATCCCAGGAAAAATTCGCCGATAATATGCTTTATGTGAGAGATAAAGTAAATGAAATATACAGCCACTCGGCGGAAATAAGGTCGGTATCCGAAGATGCATCGAAACCAACTAGAACATCAGCAGTAAGAATGTTGGCGCCATCAGCAAGTTATACTAATAATCAAATTGTAGTAGAAGTTCCAAATGTTCGTAAACCAGTTCCGTTATTTATATTAATGAGAGCACTGGGCGTAGAATCGGATAAATCTATTATTGAACACTGTTTATTAGATATAAATAAAAATAGCTCTTATGTTGATTTATTTATTCCATCGGTTCATGATGCTGGTAAGGTATTTAACCAGGTGGTTGCATTGAAATATATTGCTACATTAACAAAAGGCAAAACTGTACCTCATGTTATGGAAATATTATCTAATTATTTTTTGCCCCATATTGGTGAAATGAATTTCATCGATAAAGCATACTTTTTAGGTCATATGGTAAAAGAAATGTTGAAGGTTTATAAGAAGGAAACCAGACCAACTGATCGTGACAGTTTTAAATATAAACGCGTTGAATTATCTGGGTCATTAATGTATGATTTATTCAAAGAATATTATAATTTACAACAAAAGAATATTACTCAAAAGATAGATAAAGAATATTTTTATCACCAGGGCAGTTATAATAGTAGCAATAATTTTATTGGATTAATCATGTTAAATTATAAAGAAATATTTTCAGAGCGTGTTCTCGAAACTGGTTTTAAAAAAGCGTTTAAGGGTAACTGGGGTTCCCAGGAGCGTACCAAAAAGGCAGGTGTTGTTCAAGATTTAAATCGTCTTAGTTTTAATTCCGCTTTATCGCACCTACGTAAGATTAATCTACCGTTGGATGCGAGTGCAAAAGTTATTGGACCGCGTTTACTACATTCGTCACAATGGGGTATAATTGACCCAGTAGATACACCAGATGGTGGAAATGTTGGACTTCATAAGCATCTGGCTATTATGTCATTCATTACAAATGGAATTTCCGGGGTTCCATTATTTAAATGGCTGCAGACAAATAGTAATATAAATGTATTATCTGACATTACACCATTACGAATTTCATTCTTGTGTAAAGTATTTATTAATGGAAATTGGGTAGGTGTAATATCAAAACCAAAAGAAACGGTTGATTTATTCAAAACTCACCGACGTATGGCAATTATTCCAATATATACAAGTATCGCTTGGGATATTAAAAATAATACAATTAATATTAATTCGGACGCAGGACGGTTATGTAGACCTATTTTTCATATAACAGATAAAAAGGCGAGTTATGATAAAGATTTTATAATTGAAAAATTTAAAAAAAATGATTTCACATGGAATGATTTAATTAGTGGATTTTCTCCTAAAAAGGAGAATTTCATATTAGAATCACAAAAAGTGTATATGAAAGTGTCGGACTTATATAATACTACTAATTTGGAAGATTTAGTTAATAATAATGCTATAATTGAATATATTGATACGTCTGAAACAGAAGGTTTATTAATATCAAGCCGACATGAATATGATATAAATAAAAATTATACTCATATTGAAATACATCCGTCATGTATATTGGGTGTAATGGGTAATCAAGTTATTTTTCCTGAAAATAATCCTCTTCCACGTGATTTATTTGCCTGTGGACAGATGAAACAGGCGGTTTCATTATATCATTCTAATTATCAATCTAGAATTGACAAAATGGGTGTTGTTTTAAATAATGGTCAAATTCCACTAGTAAAAAGTATGTATTTGGATAAAATAAGCAACGAACAACATCCATATGGTGAAAATGTAATAGTAGCAATTATGTGCTATAATGGGTATAATGTTGAAGATTCCATATTATTTAATGAAGGGTCGGTAAAGCGAGGATTATTCCGAACTACGTACTTTAATATGTATGAATCATACGAAGAAACCTCCAATGTAGGAAACAGTCAAGTTGATTCCAAATTTGCAAATATTGAAAATGAAAATGTTACTGGACAAAAACCAGGATTTGATTATAGTTATTTGGACGACTATGGTATTATTAAAGAAAATACCTACCTAGACGAGAATGTTGTGCTTATTGGGAAAACAATGTCTAATTTGGAAGACCCTGAAAAATCAGTGGATGTATCAGTATTTCCTAAAAAAGGTCAAAAGGGTTACGTCGATAAAGCTTTTATGACAGAAGGTGAACAGGGATTTCGTTTAGCAAAGGTAAGGGTTCGTAATGAACGAATTCCTGGGATCGGTGATAAATTTTGTTCTCGTTGTGGACAGAAAGGAACAATTGGTTTATTAATACCGGAAGAAAGTATGCCATTTACCGAAGAAGGTATCCGACCTGATATCATAATTAATCCACATGCAATTCCGTCGCGTATGACTATAGGACAATTAGTAGAAAGCTTATTGGGTAAGGCGTGCTCTATAATGGGTGGATTTGGTGACTGTACCGCCTTTAAAAATAAAGGCCCAAAACACAATGAATATGGTGAAATATTAAAAACATATGGATATAATTCTAGTGGGTGTGAAATATTGTATAATGGTGAAACAGGAGAACAATTACAGACCGAAATATACGTTGGACCAACATACTATATGAGATTAAAGCATATGGTAAAAGATAAAATTAATTATCGTGCTCGTGGTCCTAGAACAATGCTAACACGACAAACGGTTCAGGGACGTGCAAACGATGGTGGGTTGCGCATAGGAGAGATGGAACGCGATGGTGTTTTAGGACATGGTGCAACTAAATTTTTACAGGAATCTATGTTGGTGAGAGGTGATGATTACTATATGGCTGTTTGTAATCATTCCGGTATGATTGCTGTGTACAACGAAAGTAAAAATATATTTTTGAGTCCATATGTTGATGGTCCACTTAAATTTACGAAGACCGTAGACAAAATCAACGATGGTCCTAATTCACGAACGGAGGAAAATTTGAAAATAGACAATGTATCGAAGTTTGGGCGGTCATTTAGCATTGTAAGGGTACCATATGCATTAAAATTGTTAATTCAGGAATTACAATGTATGAATATACAGATGCGAATTATAACCGAAGATAATATTGGACAATTGGAATCTATGACTAAATCGAATAATATTGTGAAACTACTAGGTGAAAATACAACTATATCCAGCATTGTATCACAAACACGGTCAGAATTAAATAAATCTACGCGTCAGGCAAATAAACGAGAATTACCACCATCTGAAATAATGAGCGATTACACTACGAATGAACCTACAAAGACCGAAGATGCTTCTTTGGACGTACCTTTAATACAAAATACAACTACTACTACTACTAAACCAGAACAAATAGGATGGAGATACGTAGAAGATACAGAAAATTGGGTATCCTTGATATTAGATAATAAAGGAGTACCGTCTGATTTTTGGAATAATGAAAATCATAACGATAAAAATCCATTTGAATTACCTAAGGGATGGAAAATAGGTGAAACTATATATGACGATGGTACACCTATACCAACATATATTTTGTCGCAACAGTTGTTATTATTACAAGAACCTAATAATTGGAATAGGTCAATTGACGCAGCGAAATCACTCAGAGGAAGAATAATACGTGAAACTGATGAGAACGTAGACTTAACAGACGAAATAGAAGAATTATCTAAAACACCATACTCTGAACCTGGTTCTCCTATGTATGTTCCCGCATCAAATATTAATTTATCAGAACGATATACCGGAGATGATATATTGAATGATGATAGTCCTACATATGTCGTAGGTGATAGTCCTCCATATGTCGTAGGTGATAGTCCTCCATATGTCGTAGGTGATAGTCCTCCATATGTCGTAGGTGATAGTCCTAAGACAGGAGACAACGATTTAATAGAAAGTTTATTGCCTGAATATAACAAAACTATGATAACTAATAGTATAAGTGACATAAATAAAAGTAACCTTAACAGTGTAGTAACAAATAAAAACATTTTAGATGTTGAAGAAAATGTGAACAGTGATGACGGAGAGAAAAAACCAGAAGAAGTTACAAAAAAAATTACAAGTGATTTAGTATAACAATTTTATATTGTTTTGAATAATATAAAATTTAATAAATATAAAATTTAATTAATATAAAATTGAATAAATATAAAAATACTAAGCTATAATAAATAAATGACTCAGCAAAGTTCGGAAATTCAAAAAATATTTAAATCGCGAAATATACTACTAGATTTACTAGATAAACAAGGATATGATGTCAGTAGTTATACTGGTTCTGGGATTAATGAAGTAAATAGTATGTATCAAAATAAACAAATGGATATGTTGTTAGAAAGGAAGGATAAAAAAGTATATATTAAATATCATTTGAATAAAACTCTAAAACTGGGAATTATCAATGATTATATAGAAGATCTTATTCATTTAGATAATATTTTGGAAGCAAAGGACGATATTATAATTATAGTTAAAGACGAACCAAATGATTCATTGGTAAATGTATTGAATAATCTATGGTTGCATGAGCAAGTATTTGTTAATGTTATCAATATTAAGCGACTTCAATTTAATATATTGAATCATACCCTAGTTCCCAAACATAGAGTATTAGATGAAAAAGAAACCGCCGAATTTAAACAAAAATATAACATTACCGACGACCTACAAATACCAGATATATCTAGATTTAGTCCAGTTTCACAAGTAATTGGTATTAGACCGGGTCAAATTTGTGAAATTACCAGACACAGTAAAACAGCAATAAATACATTATTTTATAGAAGATGTCAATAATATTTACTATATATATATGCCTATTTATACCCCTGACGAATATAAAGAAAAATTAGATGCTGTTTCTATTAGTTATGGTTCGCTTTTAAATAAAGATAACTACGGAGATGTTGAAACAATTTGTGAGGATGCTAAGAGAGCTGCCGATACCGCTGCCGATACCGCTGCCGATGCCGCTGCCGATGCCGATGCCGCTGCCGATGCCGCTGCTGCTCTTGAATCAGAAAATAATGCATGTGCTAGACTAGATACATATAAACATAATTTAAGGTCTGTTGGAGATGATTTTTTCCATATTAAAGAAAGTATTTTCAAAGATATAGAAGAGCTAATTGAGGGTGTTAATGTAAATGATGAAAAAATTTCTAATTATAACCAAGAAAATAAAGATTTAAATGAAAAATATATATCATTAAGAGATAAAATCAACGGTGCAAAGGGTATGCAAGGTGATATACAGAAAAGATATAACCAATCATATTATGGAAATATTGTTATTATGTTATCAATAATTGGTGGTTTCGTTTTTTATTCTGGAACAAGAAAATTGTAAATACATTTTCTATTATTATTGTATATGGAATTAAAGGATGCTACCGAAAATTTATTTATTAATTTGAAACAAGGAAACGAATTAAATAAATACATTCAAATACATAAAATAGAAGCTATTCCACATTTAACACAGTTACAAAAAACATCCGATGTAAAATTATCAAATGTTGATTTTAATAATAAGAATTATCATTTATTAGATAATTACAAAAAGGTGGATGATTTTAAGAGTTATTCACAAACAAAGGATTTGTTTAACAAAAGTGTATCAGAATATATGTTAGCAAAGGATTATTATATTGAAACAAAAGATAGTGATTTATTTGATACATTAGAAACTTTAAAGCAAACAATAATTGGTTTGGCTGAAAAATTAAAGAATTCATTAAATTCATTAATAATAGAAGATTCAAAAACAAAAAATAATATAAAATACGAAGAAAGTCAAATTAATTATTTAATTTATTCATTAAGCGTAAATGATAATAAAAATATTATAGATTATGAGTCCACTAATAAAAAATTAAACGATTGGCTTACCATTAATATAGTGGGAATTGTAATTTTACTAATAATAATCTATATTATCAGAATTAATAAATCACAAAATAAAGATAATTTATTAACCAGTGGGTTTATATTTATATTAATAGTTTTAATTTACAGGTTTAGGCATCATATTATATAGTAATTATATATAATGGGAGCATCTACCGGGGATGGAACAGATTCTGATAATATGAATAGTTATATTAATTTACAGGGACAACACGAACAGTCTTTATTACAGATAAAGTCGTATAGACTTCAATACATGTTTATATTTATTTTTTTAGTAATCGTAGTATATTTAACAGTAAGAGCGTTTACCAACCCTTTTCCTTTCTTTACTGAATATTTGATATTAATTGCTGCAATAGTAACAATGTTATATCATGGTTCTAAACGATTTATTTAATTTTCATTTTATATATATATATAAAATGAGTGATGTAATCAGTGATGACGAATATAATAATAAAAAAAAAATGGTTCAATTAAATACATATAATGAAAAACAATATGCATCGTATCTGGATATATTAAAGTATTTTACTATTTATTGTGTTATATTGTTAATTTTAGGAATTTTAAAAAAACGCTTTATATTATCGCCGAGTTTTACTAATATACTATCGATGTTCCTTGTTATAGGTGGTGGTATTCATTTGTATATTAAAATAGCAGACCTAAATGCTAGAAACAATATGAATTTTGATGAATATGATTGGACATTTGACCCTAGTAAAGAGAGCGACCCGAATAAATTAGACACTAACTTACACGATACTGCAGATAATGTTGGAGCCAGTTGTGTAGAAGATGATTGTTGTGACCCTACATACAATAAGTGGTGTCCTTCAATCGGAAAATGTGTGCCTAACAATTACGATGCGTCGTTATGTGAAACCTCAGAACCAGACTACGGAACTAGTAATAATACAGAATATAATATTAATTGGAATGACGAAGAGTGTGTTTTTCCTTCAAAAAATGAATGTGCCAGCGACCCATCAAATCCTTTTTATTGTCCAGCAACAAATAGCTGTGTTAATAAATTAACTGCGAATTGTGATTGTGCAACTCATAGTCCTTCAACGCCTTATTGGTGTCCATACGAAGGTAAATGTGTGTTTACTGGATGTAAAACACAACCTTGTGATGCGACAACTGCTTCTATGCAAAGTGATTGTGGACCAGGCAAACAAGAATGTGTTAGTGGACCCGATGATGGAGAATGTAGACGTATAGGTCTTTGTCGACCATCCGATGATATACTATCATCCCCGCCAATTAATTGTGCCGAAGTAACTGGTACTCAGCACCCCGATTGTGTAAATGATAACGGAAATCACCACGAATCTTTTATATCAGGCATTTCAAATAATTTTAAAAAATTTACAAATTCATTAACTAATAAAAATAAGAAGTCGATTCCCACTAGAATTAAATCATTTAGTAAAGATAATAATTTCAGTTATGTTTAAAATCTCCTTTTATATTAAATATGCGTGAATCTAATATAATTTGTACAAATGGAAATGTAATAGATGACGAATGTATATGTAACCCGCTAGGTGAGACACCAACTAGCTATTATCCAGCACTCGGTTGTGTTCCCAATCAATGTGATGGCAATTATACTGATGAAGGTGTAAATTGTTGTAATTATAATTCTTGGGAAACATTCGATAATTGTAAGACGCAGGCGCAAATAGTTATGGCAAAGAAATCAGAAGAATATGCTGATTTAGGGGACCAAGCGAAACTTCTACAAAACCCAGCTGTGATAAATTTTATTTCCGAACAAGTAAGTGCTGTTCAACAAAGTAATTGTGATTATTCTGGTATTCAAAATGATTATAATGATAAATTAAATATATATAAGACGACTTCGTCTACTGACGATTATGCCGAAACACAAAACAATATTATTAATATGGAATCCCTGATTAACACATATGAAAATTTATATAATAAACAATTTAATCGAATTAAAGAATTATCAGATACCAGAAAATCAGAAAACAAATCACTAAAAAATAAATTAGATGATAATAAAAAGGTTATTAATACAAACAAAAGAAAGGTTGTTTATGAATACAGAGAGCTTGATTGGATTCAAACATATAAATATATTTTATTAGTAGTATTTTATGGATTATTAGTATTATACTTAATATTTGGAAATTTCTTTTCGAGCAATCTATATAAAAACAGACCTATTTTAATAACATTAATATTATTAAGCAGTATTCCTATTTTAAATATATACACAATTAGACTCATATATTTTATTATTGAAAATATACAATATTTTATGAGCAATAAAGCTCCTAAAAATGTATATACAGATTTGTAATATAATCACTTGTAATATATTAATTATTTAATAGTAATTAATACATCGCCGTGTTTGTCAATTGAACCTGTGTTGCTAATTCTTTTAGTAATTTAAGTTTTATTTTTTCTGGTATTTCGGATGTAGTTGAACCTGCTATTTCTATATATTTGTCTCTGAGTTTATCGTCTTTCATCCAGTCTGGATACATATGTTCAAACGCATTGCACCATTTTTTTTGTATTCCATATTCGGTTGTTTTAATTAATTTCTCTCCATTATCCTCTTCCCATCCTTCTTTCTCATCTTTCACAAACCATTCTTTATTCTTAATATCGGTACAATGAAACGGTCTTTGCGTTATTGATAAAGGTTTTAAATTTTTAATTACAACATTAGAAATACAATCCTTTTTATTCTGGTTTAAATCGTCCATTGTTATAAACAATTGATTTGCAAAATTTTGAATACTCATTGCATCACCACATTTTTCGTTGAGAAACATTTGCACATTAATTATGTTATTATTACTATTGGTTTGATTTCCTATCTTTGGAATAATATCATGGATTACTTTATTTTGTTCTTTGATGGCCTTGTCATGATCATTTTGCATAGCAATCATTTTTTCTTGTAGCAAATTATTTTGATTCATTGCATCATGTAACATTTTCACTATACTATCGCTATTTGCAAACTCACATGATTCTTCGCTCTGTTTTTCACTTATATATTCACATGTTTTTTTGTGACGAGAATAGCCTGAATTATATTTATATATTTTCCCACATTCACACGAATATATTTTATTTGGAACTTTTTTGTTACCATTTGTTACCATTGCTTGTTTCAAATGTTTTTTGGTTTGGAGATGTCTTTCATATTGTGATAATCTCTTACCAGTATAGTTACATATTTCACAATTAAAAATTTGGTCATTATTTTGGAACTTTTTTGTTATCATTTAGTTCTAAAATATGATAACAAAAAAGTTCCTAAATCCTTTTAATTTACTTTAAAAAAGGAACTAATATTTGTTACCATAAAATACCTACATAGGTTTTATATGAAACTCTGTATTTTTCCTACATTCCAGTCTGTTGCACGTTTTTTTTCACGTTTTTGAAAGCTTTTTTTAAAAAATTAAAATATTTTTATTTTTTTTGTAAAAAAATTTTAAAAACAGAATAAAAAACGTGTTTTTTCGGCACAAAATTGAATATATATATAAATGTTATGATTAATATACAATTATGAATGACATTGTAAATGATAACATTTCAATATATAATAATATGACATATAACACCATAAATGATGATTTTATGGAAGGAGATGATACGACAACTATTATTATTCTAGCTGTGTTTACTGGATTTATTATATTCTGTGTTTTCTGTAATCGAAACGAGGAGCGCGATAGAGAAGATATGAAAGAGCGTGCATCCCGTGCTCAAAGAAGGCTAGAAATAAGAATTGTTGGCTAATTACATTTTAAAATAAAATATATTTTCTTTATTCAATTTAATTATTTATTTTAATTTTGTTGCGCTTTTTAATTTTGTTGCGTTTTTTTGTTTTTGTTGTGCCTTTTTGTTTTTTTTGTGTTGGGTGTTTTCCTTTCTTCTTTTTTTTCTTTTTTCTTCTGGTTTTCTTTGATTTAATACCGGCTAGTTCTATTTTTTGGTCTGCGTTGTGAAATACAAAACTTAATACATCATATTCTATATTGCATTCTAAAAATCCATTGCTATGAATTGACGTCTCAAATAAATAACTAACTCGATCATTATCAAAATATTCATCAACTTCTGAGGGTAAAGCTTCGTCTAATTCTGTTCCTCCTGTGCCAACAATATGTTGTTCTATAATCATAGAATTGGGTGTTGTATTTAAATCTTTACTAATACTATCACTGTGTTCTTTTTTTGGTTCTACATAAACAAATCCTTTTTGATAAAGATGTAAATCGGCACATAAGAAATAATAATGTACTTTGTTCGACAACAATTCATATATTTCTTGTAAAACATCAATAAATAGCGGAATGTCATTTAATTTAGTTTCATCATTGTTCTTGTATTTTATGCCACTAATTGGATGATGGCCAATTAAAACTAGATTTTTAATGTTATCTAGATTATCTTTTATAGTTGAAATAATCCACTCATTTTGCTTTGTTTGTATTTCACTTATATCGTCATCAGTATTAAAAAATTTATTATAACATTTTAGATATTTTCGGGCGTCCATTGTATACATACTTGTGTCAATCATCAATACTAATGTTCCGCCACTAAGCATTAATTCTTTATACATAACAAATTCTATATTAGTTGCATTTTGTGATAGTTCTTGTTCAATCGTTAATATTTTACAGTTATCTTCGGTTGTATTTTCGTCGCGAATAAATAATGTTGGTTTCTTTGGATTTGTATTGGTTTCTAAATCATGATTACCTAGAATCATATAAATATCTGGCTCGGATGGAAGCATATCAAACCCCATTTCTAGTAAATCGGGTTTAATTATTTTTTTTTTACCATCTGTTTTTATCTTTGGTTTTATTTTATCCGGGTAATAATTATCTCCCGCAACGCTAATAAAATCGATTTGTGGTAAATCGGGATTATTTAATCTTGTTTTAAGTTTATCCATTACTGGTTTTAAGTTTCCTTTTTTATTTAAATTATTCCAACAACCAAAATGAATAAAGTGTTCCATATATAATATATTAATATAAAATTGAAACGAATGTTGAGACTATATATCAATATAATTAACACATACTATAATAAACACATACTATAAAGGGAAATGGATTATATCTCGGATTTTACTCTTTTGAAGCAAAAATATGACATTGAGGTATTAGAGAGAAATCTTGAAAAATTAGATAAAAAAATATTATTAGCAACACAGGTTTTAACTGCAGATTTTTGTATTAAATACATATGGGAACCTGAAACCGATTCAGGAAGTGAAGATTCATACATATACGATTTTACTTATATTTTAGATTTTCAGCCTCATTTGACCGAAGATGACTTAATTAAACTAGTATATAATAGTTATTAATTATTAATTAATAGTTTTGTATTTGACACATATACTGCACCATTCGGCTCTTCTTCTAGAAGGTCTATTCCTCTTCTTTTGCTATTTGAATTATGAATATAAAGACAATACGTTGGGGTTGGTGTTCTCATTCGCCAAGAATATTCATACCGAACCCATTTATATTTAATATATTTTCTTTTATTTAAAAATTTCTTTAGTTCCGATTTAATAGGGGACGAAACAGTATATTGGAGAATTAGAAATTTTACTTCTGGACGAAGCCATTTGTTAATAAAATCGTTAATATTCATGTTATTGATAATATTTGTTTTAGTATGATTAGAAAACAGTTTCAATTTTAAAAAGAATTTCATTATAAAATTAATATTTAAAAATATAATAATACATATATTAATGGGAATTGATATATATACAATATGTTGGTTAATAATTATTTATAGGGAAAATAAACAATAAAATAGAAAATAAAAGAAACAATAAAAGAAAATTGAAATAACTATATTTTCCATACATGTGTTAACATTTGTTTTTTTTTTTCGTTCATCATCTGAGTCATTCTGTGTATCACCCCATAAATTTTGTTCGGCTTTGCAACTTTCTAATAGACTTCTCGCATCACTATCAATATTTTTTGTGTATTTGGTGCTATGATAGACATATATACATCCGATTATTCTAATCTACTAATCAACAAATATAATTTTATTTGACCATATGTGATTTTGTTATTGACTATATCTTTGATAGGTTTCAGGAATTCCGAACCGACCTTTTTAACTGCGTTCTTAATTTCCTCCTCAAATTCTTCTGTTAAACCGAAGTAATCGGGGTCGATGTCAACCCCGTCGTAATGCTGAAATATGTGAATCATATGGTCTTCGATTATTTGTATTCCGCGCCCAGTTAGTTTGGATATTTCGCTCATTGACTTTCCCTCTTTGTAATGTTTGTAGGTGATGTCTTTTACCCCACCGCTTTTGCTGGTGGATGGTTTTTTATTCGTTTTTTTCTTGTATTCGCCAATGAATTCGGAACCATATTTCATGATGAATTCGTCCGAGATTCCGTCTACTTTCCAGAGTTGTGTCACGTCTTTTGGTTTGCTACTGTGGATATTCATCAATACTTTATCGTTAATAAACATTGTAGGTAGAATTCCATACTTAGAAGCAATTGTTTTCCGTATTTCATACAGCCTTTCCAAATTTTTATCAATCGATGACTTATTTTTAAAATCAACAGTAATATCACTATTAATTCGTGCAGTAACAGGCATCATTTCTGACAATTCCTTTTCGGTTTTTCGAACACATATGACAGAATTGTTACCCTTATGAACACGTTTCAATACGTTTTTCGTAATTAGGATTTCCAGAAGTTCTTTTATATATACTTTGGAATGTGATTTGAATAATGGATTTTTCTTTATCAAATCGCCCGTTTTAACCATTCCAAACGTGAACCCTTTTACTTTAAGATGTGTGTTGATAATATTAACAATCGTCTTTGTTTCTTCACTAATATCTGCTACTTTCTGTCTCTTATCACCCTTACAGTTGTCGCACATATTACATTTGGGAATGTGGTCGACGTTTTCTTCGGTAGGATAACACCCTTTCTCAAAGTAGTAATCGATTACTTGTTGTCGACACATATTATTTTCCGACAAGAATTTACGAAACGTATTCATTGCTTCCATTTTTAGAGCTATTTGCTTTGAATCACTTGATTGATTGATTAGAAATTGGGTTGTCGCAAAGTCGCCGTCATTATAATAAAGCGTCGCCTTACTGGGAAGACCATCACGTCCTGCGCGTCCTATTTCTTGATAATAGGTTTCGATATCGCTGGGTACACCGTAGTTAATTACGTGGCGAATATCGGATTTGTCGATACCCATACCGAATGAGATTGTTGCTACTATAACTTTTATTTCACCGCTTGCGAACTTATTGTGACTTAGTTGTTTAAGGTTTTTGTCCATACCTCCGTGATAATAACACGCCCTGGTTCCGGTTATTAATAGTTTTTCACATAATTCTTCGCACACTTTTCGTGTTTGGACATATATAATTGTTGGTTCAGTAAACGTACAATTATTAAAAAGGCGTTTTGGATGTATGTTAATTTCCAAATTCGTTCTCCGTGTTCCCAGATTGTATTCACACGCTTCCTCGATTCCCAAGAGGTCATACATATCATCAACTACACGCGGAGTCGCAGTCGCAGTAACGGCCAACATTGGTATTTCTGGAAACATTTTCTTGATGATACCCAATTCCAAATAACTGGTTCGAAAATCGTGACTCCATTGAGAAACGCAATGGGCTTCATCTATGGCGAAAAGACCGATATTATCCTTTAATTTGTCTAATACTAACATACGATTCGTAATGAATTCGGGTGTAGTATATATAATCTTACAATCACCAAGACTAGATACATCTGCACGCGCTTCCGAGTTAAGACAAACACTTTTTATATTTTTAGAATTCAAAAACATACATTGATCATTCATCAGCGAAATCAGTGGAGAGACAACTATTGTAATTTTATTATTATAAGTTGCAGGAAATTGGTAGAGCAATGACTTTCCTCCACCGGTTGGTAGAATCGCAAAGACATTTTCGTTTGTCAATATGTCGCATATGATGTCTTTTTGATAATCGCGGAAATCATTGAAACCATATGTGGACTTAAGATGAGCTTCCATAGTGTAGTTATTATATCACAATTAATAATTAAATCAATTTATAAATTAAATTATTAATTGAAAAAGGGAAAAAAGATATAGTATAAAAAAATTTATTATCGGAAATATGATTATCTTATAGTAAATGTTTTGAATATGAATTATGCACAAAATACTGGACAAATATCACTACAACATCCCATACAAGTAATACTACATAGACAAAATACAATACAAGTGATTATAGCGACTCCGAGATAAAATACGTAAATAATTTGTCCTTCCAAATAAATCATATGTTTGTCACTGGGTTGATTTTGTTCTAGGGCAATTAGAATACACGAAATACCAATACCAATACAAATCAAAGTGCACAAAATTGCCCCCCATATAGTTTTATCGTTATAAATTATTACTTCCTCGTCAGTAGATTCTTTTACTTGTGTTTGTTTTGGTTCTTTATCACAAATCTCTATATTAACACTATTAACCGGTGGAGGACTATTAACATGTGTAGGACTATTAACATGTGTAGGACTATTAACCGGTGGAGGACTATTAACATGTGTAGGACTATTAAATACATATGGGATGATAATTGTATCATCAATTACAATAACATCAGGAAGTCCATCGTCAACCAATGTAGGTTTTGGGTATTTATCATAGTAAATATCAACAGAAAGCTCTTCTTTGCTCATTTTTCATATTTATTAGGTGATAAATATGAATTCAATTTTTATGTAATTATATATTAATATATATATATTATGGTCGCTGCTGAAAATATTTACGATTCAGAACTAGACAAAAATATAATCGAAGAACATGGCGCGTATATATCTGATTTGGTAAGTAAAAATAATAAGTGGGCGAATATAATATTGAGTTCAACCGGATTGAATGCTGAAATATTGATGTTATATAAATGTTTACGAGAACCAGGACAATATAATTATCGAAAATTTAAAGAAACAGTTAAATTAAATGATGATAATTCGGTTAAAATGTATATGAAAGAAATTATTACAAATATTAATTTAATTATTGGAGAAGCACCAAAATATGACAAAGATATAGTAGTATGGAGAGGTTTAAGTAATCCAAATTTACCAGAAAACGATAAAACTATGTTATCAACAAGTATAAAATACTCCATAGCGGATAGTTTTTCTAATCCAGAGAACATACATAAAATAATTATTCCAGCCGGTACGCCGTTTCTCTATCTGGAATCGTATACAAAAACAAAAGGAGAATACGAATGTTTATTACCGTTTGGTTGTGTATTTAGTGAATATAAAACATTACAAGGTGAAGAAAAAACTATCATTGAAAGAAGCGTATTGGGAGTTGATGATGTAGATACACTCATTAGTGATGATTTTATTAACTTATTAAGAACAAATGAAACCATGATGGACAGTATTATTACAAAAACACAAACAGAACAGGAACGAAGATTAGAGGAAAAGTTAGCGAGATTATCAAAAAGAAAGGGCAAAGGAAAAACAAACCGTGGAAAAACAAACCGTGGAAAAACAAACCGTGGAAAAACAAACCGTGGAAAAACAAACCGTGGAAAAACAAACCGTGGAAAAACAAACCGTGGAATGAGTAAAATGTAATATATTTTATCATTATTTAAAAAATTGATTTATTTATGTTAAATATATCAATTTTAATTACTATGAAATCAGATACGATTGTTCAGAATACGATTGATCAGAATACGATTGCTCAGAATACGATTGCTCAGAATACGATTGATCAGAATACGATGAATGAAAAACAAGTTACTAAGACGAATCGAGAAAAAAATTCTGGATGCCCCGTGCTAGTGGAATGTGAAATATGTTGTGTGTGTTTTATGTTGGTGTTTGTATTGGGACTACTCGTTAGTTTTGTTGCCGCTTTTATAGTATGGATTCTTGCGCTTGTAAACGGTAAAGACCTTGTTATTACAGAAAAATGTTCAGATAACGAGCTCTGGGAATGGCTACTCGTATTTGGTATTGTCCTCTTTCTATTTGCTGGCGGAAATACCAAAAGTAAGGAAAACAAAGACGGTGAACATTATCTATCTTGTGGTTGTAAATTATGTTGTAATTTGGTGATAATTACATGTTCAATCGCTTTGTCTTGGTGGGGCAACGAAGAACTTGAAAAAGATAATCATTGTATACAGCGTAATTATGGTGGCTCAGTGTTTTATGAAACAGTAGTCGCATTTTGGTGGTTTCATTTTGTAAGTCTATGTATCATAATTAGTATTCTAGGTATTCTTATTATGGGAATTGTTCTATATTTGGTACTAATGAATTGTAAGTGTGGTCGTGTATTAATGGACAAGATGTCTAATAAGAAAAATAATAGTGGTAATGAGGAACTAATAGAAGATATTATGAGTGATGAAGGTGTTGAAAATGATTCTATGGGTCAGCGTAGCGGTATGATAGATTTGTAAATATTATTTATTCAATAAATATAAATTATAAATAGCCGACATATATGAATTAACTATTGAAGGGTTAGATATATATTTTATATCGTATTCTATACACGTTTCTTTAACAATATTAGAGATAGCATATAAATGCCAGGAAGATAATGATGGAAATAAGTGGTGCTCTATTTGATAATTAATCCCACCATACATACGCGTATATAATAAATTGTTTGCAGCGAAATTTCCCGAGTGTCGGACTTGCATTTCACCCCAATCTTTTGTATTGGCTTTTGAATTTAATCTAGTTTCAAATTGGTCGTGGTCTGGTAATATACTTATGCTGTAACTTAAATTTAAACTAAGGAAATATAGAAAAACCAACAAACTACTTCCACCATAATACATTATCAATATTTGCGAACATATAATTGTCCACTCGGTTAATGTTTTTGTTTTATTTAGCTTAATACCCCATAAATATTTTTTATATTGAATTATTAAATATGAAATAATTTGACCTACATACATTCCGGGGAAAAATGACATAATAGTTATTATCGATTCGCGTGTTTTTACTTTATTTACCTTTGAGTTTTTTGATTTTTTAATAAGTGGATGTGCATGTCTCATATCGGGATCTAGTTTATAATCACCAGTAAAAGAATGATGGAGAACACTATGATGTTTAATCCACGTTGACCAGTCCCAAAATGCTAAGGATGAACCAATCCAAGCAATATATTCATTTATAGCCTTATGGTTTGACACAGCAGAATGGGTTGCATCGTGATAACCTTGAAGCATCCAACACATTAAACACATGCCTGAAATAACACTAGACGCAGAACGATATGCAAATGGTTGGTTTATTCCTAAAAATGAATACATAAAAGTGTAAATATATGTTGAAAATGTAATTGTAAAATAAAACAGCCACTGATACGTTGCTTTTGTTGTGGTTTTTTCAAAATATATTTTGACTTTTTCTTTCAGAACATTATAAAATCCAGTACTTAAAAAGGTTACATCAAACGAATCAATAGTATAAGGAGGATTATTGCATTCATAATATTTCATTATTTTGTTAATTTTTTTCATATCGGAAAACGCATGGTAACTTTCAAAAGCTGCCGTGGCGTCTATTCCTTCACATGATTCAAGAATTTTCGTTCCACCTGGATGTTTATTAATAAAATTAGAAAGTTCATAATATTTATTATGAATTTTCACGACCATAACTATATATACAGATAACCCTTTATTATATATTTAGATACATCATAAAAAGAAGGTGTGAATTATTGTATGTATAATTTAATAATAATATTATTATTGGATTTGTGTTTTTTTCTATATGCTATTAAAAATTTCGACTTTATACTATTAATAATGAATTAGAATGTATAAACTATTATAAATGAAATATATATATATAATATGCCTGGAAGAGACCGCGTACCTTCCTTCAAATTAGCAAGAGGAACAACCAACGAACGAGATAACAGTTACAATATATCAAACACTCTAGGAAGCATTTTTTACAACACGGATACGAGCAACGTGGAGGTGTATCACGAAGACCCTTCCAATAATGTGGGGTGGAGAGATTTGGTAAT
>Ga0209425_10000619_pt1 | contig 43028 bp, 40 predicted proteins | sample COG_05_FD_184749 | JGI IMG/M metagenome (GOLD analysis project Ga0209425, IMG submission 184749) | Pelagic Microbial community sample from North Sea - COGITO 998_met_05 (SPAdes) (version 2) | ecosystem: Environmental > Aquatic > Marine > Neritic zone/Coastal water | place: Helgoland, sampling...
AGACACCAAAGCATGGGTGATTGCGTTGCTGGCTTAGAGGTTGTACTTGTAGATGGGACGGTTGTTCGAACTGGAAGCGCAGGGTGTAGCGGTGCTGGATTTTTTCAAAGGTACTGTATTGGACCTGATCTGACCGGCTTGTTTATAGGAGCAGAGGCGACCTTGGGTGTCATTACTGCTGTATGTCTTTGGCTCTACCCTTTGCCAGAAAGTCGCGAAACGCTGTGCCTAGGTTTTCAAGACTCTTTAACTGCTAGCAAGTATCTTTCGGCAGTCCAGAGTTGCGAATTGACTCGTAACATGTGGTACGGTGGCGGCTATGAATCCGGCGCTATCAATGCTCGAGTGTCTGCAGCACGGCCTGATTTAGATGTCGGCTCTCTTCCAAAGTTTTGCGTGGGTATTGAGTTAGGTGGGAAGCAGGATGAGATTAATTATGACCGTGCGCGTCTAATCGCCCTTGGAAGCGATTATGGGAGTAAAAGCTTTGAGCTTTTTGATGAAATCTACTTTCAAAAATTAAGATTAGAAGAGACTTACTGGTACTCCTTTGCAGGCTACTTTACTCGCTCTAGATGTGCATTGCTGATGTGCTCTCTGCCGTCAAATAAGTTACCCCAATTTTTGAACTGTCTACAATCTATGAGAGAAAAATATGAGCAGTTTGTTTGGGGGGGCGCACTCGTCATTTGTCGCAGGGGATTGCATGGCGGAGTTGTAACTTTTTATGATGAAAAGAACCAATGGGAAGAGATAATGCCTGCGGTTTCTGATGCTGTTAAGCAGTTTACAAATGCAGGTATTGTCCCGTATAAAAGCGGTAAGATATGGAGTAAAAATTCTGCTCATTTTAAGAATTACCAACATTTACTGGGGATGATAAAGAAAGGCGTCGATCCTCGAGGGATATTGTCTCCCGGAAATTTAGGAGTCTGAAGCATGGGTAGCTCAAGCGGCGGTTCGGCTTTTGGAAAAACACAGGATAAGTGGGCAGAATTTCCGCCAGTCGCTAGAAATAGCACAAAAACTATGCAGATAAATCTAGGCTACCGATGCAATCAGTCATGTTCCCACTGTCATGTCGATGCAGGGCCTAACCGAACTGAAGAAATGCAGTCTGAAACAATTGATCTAGTCTTTGAATATATCGATCAGTGGGGTATTAGGACTCTTGATTTGACTGGCGGAGCACCAGAGCTGCACCCACTGTTTAAGCAAACAGTGAGGCGAGCTCGTCAGCGTGATCTGCATATAATTGATAGATGTAATCTAACTGTCCTATTAGAAGAGGGCCAAGAGGCGAGTGCGAATTTTTTAGCAAAGAATGAAGTCCACATTATCGCTTCTTTGCCTTGTTATTCGCCAGAAAATGTCGATACACAAAGAGGTAAGGGAGTTTATCTAAGAAGTATAGAAGGAATGATGAAATTAAATAAACAGGGTTATGGCCGAGATGGGAGTAGTTTATCTCTTGATCTTGTTTATAACCCTCAGGGCATAGATTTGCCGCCTGACTCGAAGATGCTAGAGTGCGACTACAAGCGGGAGCTTGCTCATCAAGGAGTTTTTTTTAATCAGCTACTTACCATGGTGAATATGCCCATTAAACGCTTTAAGCATTCATTAAAGAGGGATGGACTTCTTGACGGTTATATGGAAAAACTAGTCAGTAATTTCGATTCTCGCAATCTCGAGCGTCTAATGTGCCGCGATTTACTAAGTATTGATTATAGAGGTTATGTGTATGACTGTGACTTTAATCAGATGCTGGGGCTGGGTGGTGTTCATTTGCGAGATCTGCTTCTTGGATCTGCGTCAGACATGGAAATTAAAGTAGGAGCGCACTGCTATGGTTGCGCCGCTGGCCGCGGGAGTAGTTGCGGGGGTGCTCTACAATCTTAGGCAGTACACTTAACTAATGCCATCTATCTCGATCATTGTTCCTGTATTAAATGAAGCGACGTGCTTGGATAGCTTGTTGGTTCAACTAAAAGACTGGAGAAATGAGAAAGATGAGGTCATTTTTGTTGATGGTGGAAGCGAAGATGCAAGTCGCAACATGATCCTCGCCTCCGGCTTTCGTTTAATTAAAAGTGAACTCGGTCGTGCGAAGCAGTTAAATCAAGGAGCGATGTTGGCCAAAGGCGATATTCTATGGTTCCTACATGTTGATAGTGACATCTCAGAAATAAGTAGAGAGTCATTCCTTTCGCAGGCCCACAATGAATCATTTTGGGGCTTCTTTAAGATAAACATATCTGACAGAGCACTAATTTTTCGCATTATAGCCTTCTGTATGAACTGTCGTGCTCTTTGCACTCGAGTCGCCACTGGAGATCAAGGGATTTTTGTTAGCAAGTCCCTTTTTATGAAGGTAGGAGCTTATCCGGATATTAAGCTAATGGAGGATATCGAGCTAAGTTGTTCGCTCAAGCAAAGAGCAGCGCCAACAATTTTGCGGGGGCCTATTCACACATCAGCTCGGAGATGGCGTGCAAATGGAGTAGTCCAAACGATTCTCTTAATGTGGGTCTTGCGAATGGGCTGGTTTTTGGGTTGCTCCGATCGAACGATTAGAAGGCTTTATGATGGTTGGTAGCTTGCCATTTAGAAAAGAACCAACATTAATTGTTTTTGCTCGAAAACCAGTGAAAGGGAAGGTTAAAAGACGACTCGTAAAAGTAATCGGTTGCTATAGGGCGATGGAGGTTTACAGGTCTTTGTTGATCAGTACACTTCGCGAATTGCAGACGATAAAAAGAGTCCGAAAAATATTAATGGTAGCGAACCCTTTAGATGTTGGATGGTTTCGCCATCAAGCATTTTGTAGAGACTGGGTTGTACGGGCTCAAACTGCAGGCCACCTTGGACGTAGAATGCAACAAGCATTTAACTATGAGCTTAGAAGATCGGCCTCTATAGTTCTTGTAGGAAGCGATATTGCCGGAATACAAGCTACAGCTGTTCTTCAGGCATTCACTCTACTTGAAGAAGGGGTCGGGACAGTTATTGGTCCAGCCGTAGATGGAGGTTATTGGTTACTTGGCAGGAGCGATCGTGACGCCGATATATTTAAGGGCATTAGTTGGGGTAGTTCACAGGTATTCTCCGAAACAACAAAAAGGCTGGACAGGTCAGGGAGTTCTTACTGTGGTGTTCAGCAACGCAGAGATATTGACAATAGCAGAGATCTTGATTGGCCCTTCCTAAATAGGCTTCAGTTACGATAAATTCTGCACGCCCGAGAGACAAATCCGATATAATTAAGCTATTAATTAGTCGTGTTTTCGGAGAGGTGGCTGAGTGGCTGAAGGCGCACGCTTGGAAAGCGTGTATGCGTTAATTCGTATCGAGGGTTCGAATCCCTCTCTCTCCGCCAAGTAAGAAGCGAATAGGTCTGCTAATGTAAGAGTCCTCTGGGATGGCAAGAAGGTTAGCTTTTTCTCAGATCAAAGAGCTGGTCGCCGCATTGAAGTATGTTCCTAAGACAAGAAAACCGGTAGCAATTAGGAACCCTGATTTTCATAGAGTTATGAGTAAAAATTTAAATATACTGGCATGGATCTACAACTTTGCACTTATGAATGAATATATTAATGGGGCCCAACTTGATATGACAGGAAGATTAACGACCAGCCTCAAAACCTAATAATTTAAAACCCAATTTTCTCGTCTATTATATATTTTGGCCTGTCCTTCACTTCCGCAAAAACTCTGCCCAAGTATTCGCCGAGAACTCCAACTGCTATTAATTGAACTCCGCCAATAAAAAGAATTGTTATCATTAATGTTGTCCATCCATCTACTAATGCGTCGGTAAAAAACTTTGCCCACAAGGTGTGGATGATTCCGATAAACGACAAAAGAGAGATAGTGGCACCAATTGTGGTAAAAAATGTAAGTGGTTTTATCGAAAATGATAACAGCCCACTCATGCCTAATTTTGTCATCTGACTTAGAGTGTATTTAGTTGTCCCAGCGAACCTTTCGTGTCTGTCGTAGGTAATTGATGCTTGTTTGAAACCTAACCAAGGAATTAGACCTCTGAAAAACTTATCCTTTTCAGGGAGTGAAACGAGAAGGTCAGCAATCCTTCTACTAATAAGTCTAAAATCCCCCGTATCAGCGGGGATCTCAATATCGGATAGAAATCTCTGTATTCGGTAAAACGAGTATGCTGTGCATTTTTTGAACCAGGATTCTCCCTCTCTTTTAGACCTAACGGCATATACAACATCAAAACCTTCTACCCATTTTTCAATCATTTTAGGGATTACTTCTGGTGGGTCTTGAAGATCTGCATCCATAATGATGATTGCATCACCCGCAGCGTTTGTAATTCCTGCATCGAGAGCAAATTGATGACCAAAATTTCTACTGAACGAAACAATTTTGATCTTTTTGTTTACTTTGCATTTTTCTACAAGTATTTGCTTTGTTTTATCCTTGCTTCCGTCGTCAACAAATATGAGCTCAAATGAGTAACTATCGATTTTTTTTAATACAGCTTCTATTCTAGAGATGGTTTCAGGAAGGGTATCTTCTTCATTAAAGCAAGGGATAACTATTGATAACAACATATTTTAAGCTTCTTTAGAGATTAAGGTTGCGGGCTTGATTAAATTGTTTTTGTTATATTGTGTAGGCCTCTGCATTCTGAGCTAAAGTCCAGATTGTTGCAATTGTTGCCATCGCCACACATCTTCGCACATTCTAAATAAGTCTAACTTGGCAGTCCAGGCCAGAACGCGTTCCGCTTCATTTGGATTAGCAAAATATTGATCCAAATCACCCTTGCGACGCTGAGCATATTTAAAGGTAATTTTTTTCCCAGATACAAGCTCAAAAGTTTTTATTAATTCACGGACGCTGTGAGGTTTCCCAGTACCTAAATTGACAGTAAGTGTAGTCTTTGTTTGTATGATTTTCTCTAATGCTGCTATGTGACCAGCAGCCAGGTCGGTTACATGTATGTAATCTCTTAGGCATGTGCCATCTGGTGTATTGTAGTCATTTCCGTAAATTGAAAGTTCTTTCTGTCTTCCTGTGGCTACATTTGCAAGTATTGGCATTAGGTTATTTGGTTTGTTCTTGGGATCCTCTCCTAGAAGACCTGAGCAGTGGGCACCTACGGGATTAAAGTAGCGGAGTGCTGCGTATGTAAATGAAGGATTCCCAGATCGTATCTCCTTCAGCATGCCCTCAACTATGAACTTTGTTTTCCCATAGACATTTATAGGGTTCAAGGGCGAGGTCTCAGAATGTTCTATTAATCCGTTATCACCATAGACTGTGGCAGAGGAAGAAAATATTATTTTTTTGACATTGGCAAATAGCATTGATTCAATCAATGTAACTGTACCCGCTACGTTTGTAGCATAATAATCTAATGGATTTGTCTCAGAATCAGCGACAGATTTTAGACCTGCAAAATGCATTACTGCATGAATAGTATTTTTTTTGAAGATCCCATCTAGCAGGCTTTTATCACGAATGTCCCCTTTGAAAAAAGTTAAATTTTTACGAGTAATTCGTTTTATTCTTTCAACCACAGAAGATTTGCTATTACTTAGGCTGTCTAAAACAATAACATCGTATCCCGACTCTAAGAGCTGAACCGCCACATTAGAACCAATATACCCTGTTCCACCTGTAACAAGTATTTTCATCTGAATTTGTCCTTATCGGTCCTAGTCTTTGATTCCCGGTCAATGATTACCCAGATACCTTACCTATCTCATCAAGAATATCATCGGTGATTCGACTTGTCCTTCGTGTTCTAAGAACTTTATTTAATGCGTTTGAAACGTCGTGCTTACCCTTGAATGGATTTTGATTAGGGGTCATATGAACATTTGGAGGCAAAATAAGGTCCTTTTTTTGTCATTGGAGGGATTGGTGTACAAGTAAGTCCCGCGCCAGTCTCAGGGAAGGTAGCTCCCGATACCTTGAAATTTGACTTTTCCGTAGGTATTTTTGGGCAGTGTCCCCATCGACAAGTGTAAAGTAAATAAATTTCTAAATCCCTTCCTGACAGTTCTTGAGCGCTTGCAAAAGAGTACGCGGTGTGTCGCTTAAAAAGTGAATCTTCCGTCAAATTCTCTGACAGGTAGATGTCCCAAGGGAAAGAAAAGAAATGGTTTGAAAAGAAGATCGCTGATTTGGGGAAAATCTCAGCAGGATAGCTTTCATTAAAATCCTCGATAGGATTGTCTAGCGCTTCAGTACTAGGCATCACATTAAGGCAAAGTACTGCAGTCGCAACGATTGCCGGAATTAAAAGAATTGAATTTTTGAATAATTTGAGTCTTGAAAAATGGCCGATAGCGGTCAATGATGATAATAGAGTTATAGGCATTAAAGCGCAAAATGGCAGCCAAATACGAGGGTACGGGAATTTAAAGACAAAAGGGTAAAGTGCTGCTGCAATAGATATGATTAATGTAAACAAAACGATTCCTATCGATTTGGAGTTTTTTACGTTCAATATGGAGGTTATGATCGCAATTACAAAGGTGAAGAAGGTAACGTAGAAAAATGTTTCGATTCCTGGTGAAGAAGTAAGTAATTGAAATTGCCGGGTTAGGGTTTGACCGTCCCAATTTATCCCAGCAGTAGCGTTATACGTGACTGTGGCTTGAAACGAGCGCATATGCCCTAGGAAGCTGGAAAAGTCAAAATCGAACGAAGCAAATATATAAAAGAATGAAACGATTTTGGGCAGTAGGAATAACGGAAAGAGGACTATAGGTTCTTTTAGAGAATTTGCACTAGCTGCATATTTGGCCATTGTGAAGCATAACAAAGTCATGGCAAGAGGCAGGGTGCTTAATTTGCATTCGACTGCAACACCTAAGGTTACCGCAGCTACTGCGTAGAAAGCAATGGACGTTTTTTTACTCCACGTCAGAAGCAACGCAGCACTTACACCAGAAATTAAGATGGAAGCGAATAGCTCACCTATAATACGATCGCCTCCATATGAAACACATAACGCACTAGACATAAGTGATAGCAGTACGAAAAGAATTGAGCGATAGATCGTCAAAGAAGCCGTTGAGGCAAGAGCCGCACCCGACAAAATTACTAAAAAAGCAGCAGACAAAGCATAAAGGTTTACAAGGTAACTTATAGACACTACCGCCGGGATGAAAAGTGCACTGATGGAGTGAAGGAGCTTAGGGATTAGTAATAATGTTAGCCCACTTGTATAGCTTGCGGGAAACTGAGTATAAAGTTGTTGACCTGAAACCGGAGGATGAGCTGTTGTACAATTGAGCGAGGTGGTAAATTCACAGATAGAGGAGCCGATTCCTTCGACGAAAGGGATCAAGACAGTGCCGCTGGTTATAACGCTCTCTAAAATAGTCAGGAAAACTATTGTGTCGAACTCGAAAGAAACAATTCTTGATATTAAGGCATAATAGATAAAAGAGCCGGTGGTTGAAAACAAGAGAGCTTGATAGGCACATCGCTTCATATCGCTAGAAATTCCTTCTTGCTGTTCTGCTTCGGACGTATCCATTTATTATACGCAATACTCACAAACAATATAATTAATCATGCACATTTTATTGTGAACAATTACAATCCTTCTTCTGCTTTCAATGGTATGTAAGAATACCTCACTTAGTGATGCCAAAATTTCTATAGTAGTTCCCACGCATAACGAAACAGAAAACATAGCTGTATTACACAGAAGCATACGATAAGGACTATAAAATTGGGTTCGATTATGATGAAGACTCGAAATTTGATTGTACCTCTAGGAATCATGATTTCCGGATCTCTAATGTTTTTTTTATATCGAGAAAGGCTAGAAGAATCATATCAAAGACTTTCTGGCGTCTCTTTTGATTTTTTGGCGGCCGGTGTGGGAGCACTCTTTTTCTCTTATATTGTTCGCTCGATCAGATGGGGTATGATAGTAAAGTTTATTTTCCCTAAGTCCCGAAAACGCACCGCAGCACGTAATTATTTTCTTGGGAATGCTTTAAATAATGTCCTCCCTTTTAGGGCCGGGGATTTATACAGATTGGCCGATTATACAGGCCAAAAACCAACTGCTTTTAGTTCTGTAAGTGTCTCTTTGGGATTGGAGAAACTATTAGATGTAGTCGGACTTTTGGCTATTTTTTCTTTGGCCATCAGTTTTAGCTCAGGTATTTCATTGTCCGACATCCCTGATCTAATCCAGCGTTTGGTTGGTGTCCTGCTGGCAGTAATGTTAGTTGCGACTGTATTTATGATTATATTCTTTAGACAAATTTTGTCAGATCGTCTGATGATGCGTTTACCGTTATTTGTGCAAGAGAATTTAAAGGCTTGCTCGAAATTCCTTACAGATATTAGTAAACCATCAGAGATAATCCTTCTAATTGGTTTGAGTGTCGGCGCATGGTCACTAGAGGTAATTACGTATGTTTTTCTGACACTTTCTTTTGGCCTTACATTGACCTTATCTCAATGTGTTGTGTTATGTGTCGTTGCTACCTTTTCCACTCTTATCCCAAGTGCTCCAGGTTATTTTGGGACTTATCATTTTGTCGTGACATCAGTTTTAGTGGCATTGGGCTTTTTAAAAGATGACGCATTATCTTTGGCCTTGTTCATACACGGTGTTTTATGGTTATCAGTTATCTGCTTTGGATTGATAGGCTTCGTTTTTTTTCGCGAACCCAAAGCGGGAGATGATAATTAAGACGTTTCGAAATTAATATGTCTTGTGACAGAAGCTGCCAGCTTTATCGTGCATAAGTTAATCAAGAGATTACTATGTTCAGGTTGGAAAGTGGTAGGACTGGACAACTTTCATTTAGCAGACTATCACTAACAAGATCTCAGATAGGCTCATCTAAGACTTGTTCTGGCATAATTCCGCCAACCTTGCTCCGATACTTCGTCCTTTTTTGATCGCATAGTTTGTTCCTCTGTCTTCAGGGTAAATCTGCGCCATCGAGCAGATATGAAGACCTTCAATTGGGCCGTCCTCTGCAGGTATCATTTTGCTATAGTGTTTTTCTACGACCGGCTGTGACCATCGCGCTTTCCAAAGATGATGTTTTTGGATCCATTTTTCATTAAATTCTGGGAACATTGTTTTTAGATAGGGCAGAGTGTAGAGCAGAAACTCATCCTTACTCATTCCATAGAGTGTATCTGTGTGTGGGAGATATTTTGACAGGTAAACAATGTGTTTACCCCCATAGGTTGAAGCTTTTTCAAAATTAGTGTGTTCTATAATACCTACGAATGGGAAAGAAGGATCATTAACATTCAGCCAGTAAGTACTAGATAACGGCCTATCTAGCTCTAAAACTAAACAGATATTCCCTATGTATTTGATGCGATTTAGTTTTAAAAGGTAGTTCTCAGAAGCCCATGATTTCAACATTTTAGCTATTAAAGGTAGTGCGGTGGTAATGATTACGCGATCGGACTCCGTATCTCCTTTTGCTGCTTTGATGCTCCATTTACCTTCATTGTAATCAATAGACGAGACAGGGTTACCAAGTTCAATACGTCCCCCCAAAGCCTCTATGCGGCGCGAAAGTTCTTCTGCTACCTTTATAAATCCGCCTTTAAAGTAAGCTAGTTGCTCTCGGCCCGCGTTGTCTCTACTACTGCCACGCAAGGCAAGCTTTTTCCAAAACCAGACTGCGGATACATCTTCCGCGTAAGGTCCAAACTTCCCTTTAAGTAAAGGTTCCCAGACAACTTTATAAACTGACCTTCCACCTAAAGATAACAGCCATTCTTTAGCTGATTTGTTTTCGAGTTTCATCCAGTTCTTGACGCTTCTAACTCTTAAGGTAAGTAACCCGAGTCGAATCCGATTTAGGAAGGCCAAAGGTGAGAATTTGAGGAGATCCAATGGAGTAGATAATTTGTAGAAATTATTAGAGTAATACATTCCAGTATTAGTAGGATTAATTTCTACTTGGTTTTCAATTCCAAGTTCAGATATCAGATCCATGACAGCATGATCATTTGTAAACCAATGGTGGTAAAATTTATCTAGTATTTCGCCACCCACATCAAAGGCGCTTGCTAAACCCCCCAGCTCATTGTCAGCCTCTATAACTTTCACACGAATGCCACGTTTTGCGAGTTCATATGCGGCGCTTAAACCAGTAAACCCAGCCCCCACAATCGTTACCGTGTAGCCTTCTAGTTGAGTCGAGTTTAAAGCATGTTTCATGTTTATCATTATTCAGTTTTTGGGATGAGGTTGAAATTATTAATGCTAGAGCATCTGGAAGATATTAAATCTTGTATTTGAAACTCTAATTAGTGCTAGTGTATCAAATTTCAACTCATTGAGAAGGGTTCTATTCGTGAAACTCTGTGCCTAGGGTTTCAAGGCCTATTAACCGCCAGTAACTACCTTGCGGCAGTCCAGAATTGTGAATTGACCCGTAACCTTCGGTGCAGCGGAGGTTATGAGTCTGGCGCCATCAATGCTCGAGTGTCTGCTGCACGGCCTGATTTAGATGTCGAGGGTTCGAATCCCTCTCTCACCGTCATAAATGCCATTAAAATAAATTTTTTGTTACCCGTTTTCAAGTCGGTTGAATTATGAGGTATTAATTCCAACTAGGAAAATATTATTCACACTTGGGAAAGGTATAAAAAGTAATTTGCTCGAAACTCTACTCTGTAAACTCTAGTCTTTTGATCCTCAGTCAATCATTCCCAAATAAATCACGACTATATACCTTGTCTATCACATCAAGAATGTCGTCGGTGATTCTGTTGGCTACGATGACATCTGCATCTCGTTTGAAATATTCCAAATCGCCGACCACGCGTGAGCCATAGAATTCAGTTTTTTTCATTGCCGGTTCATAGACAATGACTTCTATTCCCTTCGCCTTGATTCGTTTCATAATGCCTTGGATACTTGACGCACGGAAGTTATCCGATCCGGTTTTCATAATCAGGCGATAGATCCCGACAACTTTTGGCTGCCGCATAATTATAGAGTTAGCAATAAAGTCTTTTCTTGTACTATTGGCTTCGACAATCGCGTGAATGAGGCTTTGTGGCACGTCTTGGTAGTTTGCAAGGAGTTGCTTTGCGTCTTTTGGCAGACAATATCCGCCATAGCCGAACGATGGATTATTGTAGTGGTCACCGATGCGAGGATCAAGACAGACTCCGTTGATTATCTGCTTACTATCTAAGCCATGTGTCTCTGCATACGTGTCTAGTTCGTTGAAATAAGCAACACGCATGGCAAGATAAGTGTTAGCGAATAACTTGATGGCTTCAGCCTCAGTGGAACTGGTGAATAACAATTCAATGTCTTTTTTTATGGCGCTTTCCTGGAGCAGGTTGGCGAAAATTTCAGCACGCGCCGAGCGCTCGCCAATGATAATACGTGCAGGGTGAAGATTGTCGTAGAGCGCGCGACCTTCTCTAAGGAACTCGGGAGAGAAAATAAGATTGGTACATTTATAGCGTTCTCTAACTTTACTAGTATAGCCGACTGGGACGGTAGACTTGATGATCATGACAGCATGCGGGTTGATCTCCATGACATCTTCAATCACAGCCTCAACCGACTGAGTATCGAAGTAGTTCGTCTCTGGGTCGTAATCCGTGGGTGTCGCAATGATGACAAAGTCGACTCCCGTGTAGGCGACCTGCTTGTCTAGAGTTGCCCGCAAGTTTAGCCGCTTATCGATAAGGTATTTTTCGATGTCTTTATCAGCTATAGGACACTCCTTGCGATTTAGCATCGCGATTTTTTCTGGGACTATATCGAGTGCAACTACGTCGTTTTTCTGCGCCAGTAAAACGGCGTTAGATAGACCTACGTAGCCGATACCGGCGATGGCGATTTTCATATCATACCTTCTCTGTTATCGTAAATTACGGATTTTATTAATTAAGAAGTAAAAACCTCTTAAGGAATCGCCGTATCGGATACGTCCGACAATGGTGGAAGCTCCACCCCAAAATATTGCAATAAAACGTGGCATGGAAATAATAGGCATTAAGAAGATCCAAAATGTCCACGAAGATGCATATCTCAACTTGAGTTTGGTCATATTCGCGTTCTGGTCACCAGCATTTGAAAGGCGTTGTTTGAGCAAATAAAATGGTAAATGTCCTAGTAGCATGCGTTTATCAAAACCGAGGATGGTTTGACGTGACAGCCCTCGCACTCGGTACGCGTCGAGAATGGCCCCGAGATGTTCAACAAAGACCTGCACGTAATCGTATCCACCAGAGTTATTGCGTTTACAGGCGATATGGTAGCGACTAGAGTAAAGATTTTTTTTTAGGTTCAAGGCAGCTTCCATGACTAGGTGCACTTGAACTAAATTACGTCCACAAAACTCATTTGCATCAAGGTTAGGCAAACAATTTTTGTTAATCACACATCCTGATATTAAAGTCACCAGCGGCCCAATAGCGGTTAAGAATTGGCCTACATCATCAAAAACTTCATCGCGTCCAAATCGGCCTGGATATTCCCGTCTAAAATCAGCATCGAACCCGTAAGGTCGCATGCATATGACACCATACTCTTGCTGTCGAATTACAGTCATTAACCACTTTAATGAACCATCATAGAAGAGATCATCATCGCCCAAAATCAGCACATAATGACCTTTTGCCTCATTAAAACACCGTGCGATATTCGCATCAGACCCAATATTATTTAAGTTTTTGAGATAGCAAATTTCGAACTCAGGCTTTGAGGCATCCGAGACAACCCGATGGGTGTTATCTGGACTGGCATTGTCCGACACTATAATTTCAATATCATCTAAATGATGACTAAGGATCTCCAGGCGTAATTGGTCTAAAGTTTCCTTTAAATAAGACGCTCGGCTGTAAGTCGGAATAGCAATAGTTAACAGTGGCTGAGCTTGCATATATTATTTCCTCTACTTCTTATTGTATTTAAACCACAGAGAGACAGATAGAGGCAAAGTCAATGTCATCTGCACTAGTAATACAGTTATTACAAAGGCTTCTACAGCGTGTTTGGATGCCAATGAAGAGTACTAACGACTCCTTAACCTTTTATCCGTGATACTAAGTCGTTGAATAGTAAGACAGGCATTACCGCAATCCGTAGAGTGGGATTGCTATCCTCTAAGATAGCTTTAAATTTGCTGTCACAGTGAATAGCTAATGTTCCAGCCATTTATCGAACCTTATAATTACTCTAACGAAGTTTTTTAGGTAAGGAATAGAAACATTACTGAATTTTTTTATAGCGAAGATTTTTAGGTAAGGAATAGAAACATCACCGAATTTTTTTGTAAAAACGACCGCAATCACTATAAAAACGAAGATTACCCAATAAAGCATGGCTCGTATAAGGAGCCTATTTTTTTCAGAGCTCTTGTAAGAAATCGAATCAACCTCAATTTCTCCGACAAATGGTCGAGTTTCACTGAAGCCAGAGCCTATGAGTATCTCATCCACTTTGTACTTAAGGTTTCTAGTTTCATCTATCGCAGTGATGCCATCGATAGAGACTAAGACGTGACCTGCCCGTGAAATGTCCATTCTGATCTTGTGCCACTTTCCTAAGACAAGCTTATCGGTCACCACCATTCCTCCGGTACCGCCAATAATCAGCCGCAGTGTGGATGGCTGGCTAAGTTCCAACCTGATACCAGAATTTAAAGCGGCTGTTTGTAGGATATTAGGGTAGTCTTCCAAGGAGTTGGCTTTAAAAGAAAAATGAATATTGAAAGATTTGTACTTTGGATTGTCCTTTGTCTTATATCGGATTGGTTGTCGGTTTTCTCCTTCCGTAATTCCACTTTTCCAAGACAGATTTTCAATCTCAACGGCGACACTTTTCCAGCGAATATCAGTGAAGAAATAAAGGGCAAGCAAAAAGATGGCAGAGAACGCTAATCGCCAGAGTATTTTCGAACGTGTCAATTTAGGCTCCTGGAACTTAACAGCGATGCCGAGTCATTAAACAGCAAGGCGACATTATTGTTGCTGGCAGAATAGAATTTTTTACTCTAAGACAACCGCGAACTGACTGATATCCCGAACAGCTAATGTCCCAATCATTTGTCCAATCTTATCATGACTCTAGCGAAACTTGTTAAGCAAGAAATAAAAAACCTCACATGGCGATTCGCAGTGGATAAGCCGGATAACCATGGAGGATCTACCTCAAAAAATGCAAAAAAGAGTATGGAAAACAGCCTTGACATTAAGAAAGTTCAGAATCTCTATAAAGACTCATATTTCATCCTAACCCTAGATGCCTTCGCCAGATAAGTTCCTTAGGTGGAATTATAACAACTCGACTTAATATTTGCTTAGGCGACCCACCAGTAGTCAATTCATATCTCTCTATAGAAGTCCATCCAAAAGTAATAATTTTGATCGAACATGTGTTTACTAATTCCCAGATAACGTCTACATAATTACTACACGCCAAATAATGTGGACGTTGATATAATTCGACTAAATAGTAAATAAAGATCTAGCTTTACGGATGAGCTGCAACAGATCTAGCGCTAGCCTGATTCATAAATAGGATGGTTTGAAATGGAATACTTGCGACTCAAGAAAAATTTGAAGAAAAGTTTCGTTGGTTTTAAAAACATAAAGCTTGGTCTACTGGGTGACACTGCAACACAATTCCTAGCCGTTGCATTGAGGGGCTATGGGTATGAAGCTAAGTATGACCTAGAAGTTTTTCAAGCTGATTACAATCAGATTGAGCAGCAAGTTTTCAATAAGGCATCTGAGCTATACTCATTCACTCCAGATATTGTAGTGATTTTTCAATCGACTCAAAAGATGTTGAGGTTGTTTTATGAATTGGAGAGTCCGGCAGGAAAGTTACAGTTTGCTAGCACTCAACTTCAGAAGTTAGAGGATTTGACTGAGGCGCTCAATACAAATGCTTCAGGCTGTAAGATTATCTGCTTAAATTTCCCTGAGATAAATGATGCGGTTTTTGGAAATTATTCAAATAAAACGCCAACTTCTTTCACATACCAGCTTCGAAAGATTAATTATGAGCTAATGAATTTATCCCAAAAGATTACTAATTTATTCATATGCGACTTTTCGCAGATACAAAACGAATATGGCAGGCAGGCGACTTTCGATCCACGACTATATATTGATGCTGATATGGTGCTAAGCCTGGATTCTTTGCCGGTAATCGCCAAGAGTGTTTTTGACATCACCCAGAGCTTATCTGGAGTGTTCAAGAAGTGCTTGATTCTCGACCTTGATAATACGCTCTGGGGCGGAATCATAGGCGATGACGGAATAGAAAATATCGAAATAGGACATCTTGGACAAGGGAAAGCATTTTCAGAGCTGCAGCAATGGGTGAAGCAACTCAAAGAACGAGGAATCCTCTTGGCTGTATGCAGCAAAAATGATGAAGCAATTGCTAAAGAGCCATTTTTAAAACACCCCGACATGGAATTGTCACTTGACGATATATCTATATTTGTAGCTAATTGGGATAGTAAAGTCGATAACATTCAGTATATTCAGAAATTTCTCAACATCGGATTCGACTCGATGGTGTTCCTAGATGACAATGCATTTGAAAGGAATTTAATCAGGACTCACTTGCCAGAAATCTTTGTTCCAGAATTACCAGTAGACCCTGTAGAATACCTCACATACCTTAGAACACTTAATTTGTTTGAGACGAGTTCATTCACTGAGGGGGATCAAGAAAGAACTCAGCAATTGCAAGATGAAGCTGAGCGCGTGATAATTCAAAAAACTTTTACTAGTGAAGATGATTTCCTTAAAAGTTTAGAGATGGAGTGCGTAATAAAGAGTTTTGATGATTTTAATATACCGCGGGTAGCTCAACTTACCCAACGTTCTAACCAATTTAACTTGCGTACTATGAGATACTCCGAAGTGGATTTAAGGAGATTCATCGCCACAGATAGCTACACTACCTTATCTTTTAGCTTGAAAGACAAGTATGGAGATCACGGCCTTATAAGCTTAGTAATTTTGTGCTGGAATGAAGATTCTGTCTTTATTGACACTTGGATAATGAGTTGCAGAGTTCTCAGAAGAGGTGTCGAACACTTGGTGTTAAATGCCATTGTTGATGTAGCAAAACAGAAAGATATTCTGCGTGTAGTTGGCGAATATATCCCCACACCGAAGAATGCCCTCGTTCATGACCACTATTGTAATCTAGGGTTTAAAAATATTGGTCAGGAGAAATGGCAGGTAGATATAGAAGATCACTTAGCAAAGCCGCATTTTATCAATATTAAGAGGTAATTCAATGGACACAAATGCCATTTTGAAAGAAGTAAACAACATTTTTAAATTAGTACTCGATGACGACGATATAGACTTGCAAAGAAACATTACTGCTGACGAAGTGGACGACTGGGATTCGCTTAATCATATTCAATTGATAGTTGGGATTGAAAAGTATTTTAAAATCAGATTTTCTTCAAGTCAGATCAGGAGTTGGTTAAACGTAGGAGAGATGTGCGACGAAATTGAGACTATGCTAAGTGATTAATAGTTCAGTCAATATTGCGCATGCGGTTCTAGTGCTGCTTCATGGAGCCGGACAGAACTAACCTAACAAAGAAATTTCTGCAAAAGTATAGATTTAAAGGATAGCAAATGGGTTTAGTAGGCATCAAGCTTGATCAGAAATTCACACATGATTTTGAAGTATCTAGAGAAGTCTATGAAGGATTTATTAATATTTTCAAGGATCGTAATGAGCTTCACACAGACGAAAACTTTGCTCAAGCTAAAGGGTTTAAGTCAATAGTTATGCACGGAAATATCCTGAATGGATTTGTGTCTTATTTTGTCGGAGAGTGTCTTCCTTTGCGAAACGTTATTATCCATTCTCAAGAAATTAAGTTTTCAAACCCTGTTTTCTTGGAAGATAACTTAAAACTTGAGGCTAAGATTTCTGATATATACGAGTCAGTAGGTGTTTTCGAAGTCAGCTTTAAATTCAAAAACGAGAGTGGTTCAAGTGTTGCTCGAGGCGCAGTGCAAGTGGGGACTTTGTCTTGAATATTTTAGTGACAGGTGGGGCTTCAGGTCTCGGTGGAGTGATGACGCGGAAACTGGCGACCATCCCGGGAAATAAGGTTTACTTTACGTTTCATCAATCAGCGAATAAGGCTGCAGCGATGGAAAAAGAATTAGGTCAAGTGAAAGGGATTCATTGTGACTTTAATAAACCTGAGGATGTTGAGAAACTCTGCTCTATGATTTTTGATTTTGACTTAGATGTATTAATTAACAATGCAATAACAGGGATGACGAAAACACATTTCCATAAAACTACTACAGATACATTTTTAAACAGCTTTACTGTTAATGTTTTTCCGGCACTCCAGATTACCCAAAAAGCAATCCTCTCATTTAGAAAGAAAAAGTTCGGCAAGATCATAACTATTCTGAGTTCATACCTAGCGAATCTCCCTCCAACTGGTCTTTCAGAATATGTTGCTAATAAGTCCTACCTTCAATCAATGAGTAAATCATGGGCAGGGGAAAGTGCAAAATATAATATAACTTCCAATTGTGTTTCACCATCTATGATGAGGACACAACTAACCCAAGATTTAGATGAGAGAGTTGTTGAAGAGATAATAAAAGCGCAGCCATTACGCAGGCTCGTCACACCTGAAGAAGTCACTGACATCGTTTTATATCTAGTCGGAGCAACGCAACAAATTAACGGCGTTAATTTGTTAATTAATGGCGGGAATGATGTTATTTAACTCGTTTCCTTTTCTTGTTTTTTTTCCTGTGGTGACGGCAACATTCTTTCTTCTTCCACATCGTTTCCGTTGGTTATGGCTCTTACTTGCCAGTTGCTTTTTTTACATGTCATTCGTGCCAATTTACATTTTGATTTTTGCCATAACTATTATTACTACCTACGTTACAGCAATTCAAATTGAAAAAAAGGAAGGCGATAGCAAAGCTAGATGGCTTTGGTCTAGTATTATTTTTATATGCACTATCCTATTTTTTTTCAAATACTATGACTTTTTCACGTGGAATGTGAATGAGCTTGCAAGGGTTTTTGACAGCGAAATTAGCATCTCAGCGCTACATTTAATATTGCCTATTGGTCTCTCCTTTTTTACTTTTCAGAGCTTAAGTTATGTCATAGAAGTTTACCGTGGGAATCAGAAAGCGGAGCGCCACCTTGGCATCTACGCAAACTATGTTATGTTCTACCCGCAATTAGTAGCCGGTCCTATTGAGCGACCACAAAACTTACTTCATCAGTTTCATGAAAAACATCGCTTTAGTTATGATGATGTGACATCTGGATTACGTCTCATGGCTTGGGGTTTGTTTAAGAAAGCAGTTATTGCTGATAATCTTGCCAAGTTTGTGTCCCCCGTCTACGATAACCCAGGAAATTTCGATGGGGGTGTCTTGTTGGTGGCAACTCTATTTTTTAGCTTTCAGATTTTCTGCGATTTCTCAGGTTATTCCGATATGGCCCGCGGTGCCGCGCGAGTTATGGGTTTTAGACTCACGTTGAATTTTGATCGCCCTTATGCTGCCACTTCATTGTCCGATTTCTGGCGCCGTTGGCATATAACGCTTTCCACATGGTTGAGGGACTACGTCTACGAACCAGTGGCCATGGCACGCAGAGATAAGGGGATATATGGGGTTGTACTTGCGCTAATGCTAACTTTTCTGATAAGTGGTCTCTGGCATGGTGCTAATTGGACTTTTGTCGTTTGGGGATTGCTACATGGTTTAGGCCTGTCCCTTGAAGCCGTGTTTGCGAAAAAGCGCAAGAAACTTGCTAAAGCGATGCCGACTTGGTTGTTCAATGGCATCATGCTGACAGCCACATTTTCTTTTGTAAATTTTACCTACATTTTCTTCCGCGCGAAAACTATGGAGGATGCAGTTCTTATTCTGGAACATGTTGGTCATTGGATTTTCCCTATCAACCGACTACTCAGCACCAATATTCATAGTTTAGCCGGTCATGTGAGTGCAGTAACTTCTAAAGGTTCGGTTTTAGGAGGTTGCGCGCTTATCGTCTTTCTCGTAATCGCGCATTCGCTGCATGCTCGATTAGATTTTGAGGAACGCCTGCGTCGATGTGCTTGGTGGATCCGCTGGCCGATGTATCAAGTCGCTTTGCTATGCATCGCTTTTGGCGGCGTTTGGTTGGGCGCTAGAAGCTTCGTATACTTCCAATTTTAAGAATGCTGAGACTGAAAGACTAAAACGAGAGTAGTTAATTGATTGCAATGAGGGAGCGAATTCATTTGAAAATTCTGTTGGTGGGCTCTTTTTGGGCGTCTGCTATGTTGATCATTTATACAATGGACGCAGCATGCTGGCTGGAATCCCGTCTGATGCAGAGGGAAGTCTCTGACAATCGTACAACTGTGACTGCGGCACCATACATCTATGGGAAAACTCAGCCCGTCTCGTTAGGTCAAATCAAAAGTCGTATGAATGCTTATGTTCATCTAAAGCTGCGATTCAGAGCAGATAGTGCAGACGGATACCCCAATGTGTTTCAGACTGCTCCCCTTAATCGTGGTATGCGTATGGAGATTTCTGGATCAACGGCGCAGCTAAATATTGCTCACTTGTCAGTGCCTAATGGTGTAAAAAGGCTTGTTCTTACAACAAAGCTTGATATAGGGCACTGGTATACGTTGGGAGTCGAGGCGCTGAATGGTTCGTTTGTGAAAGTTTCGATTGACGGGAAAGACGTTGTGAACTATGCCGATGCTGATATATCAATTGAGACGTCTCAATTTCTGGTAGGGGGAGGTTTTGATGTATCACGCGTATTCCGTGGAGAAATAAGCAATATTTCCATACTGAAAGGTAATCTACAATTGCCCCATCAAGGCCTGCGCCTTGTCTATATAACCTTATTGATGCTGATGTTTTTGTTTTTTTTCGCTTCCTGGAAATTACTTGGGAAGTATTGTGTTGTGCAAAAGGTTTTAGGTAAGTTTGTTCTGCTAGTCATCCCATTACTTTTGTTACTGGTATATTCAGAGTATCGCTTATCTTTTCTAAATAGTGTCTATTATCTGAAGAGAGTTGGCCTTGAACAGCAGGCAGAAAAAGTCAAAGTGCTTGTCATGGGTTCCTCTAATACAGCGTATGGTGTTGCTCCTGAAATGTTCTCACATCGAGGATACAACCTTGCTTTCATGGGAAGTGGGATGTTTTCGGATGCGAGCCTTGTGGAAAAATATTTAGAAAAGATGCCTCAACTGAAGCTGGTTGTGTTGACTGCTAACTACTTCACAATGGGCTTAGACTACTCTACTTTTAGCCAGCGCTGGCGGCAATTTTTTCTCCGGCAAAATTTTAACATTTCTGTCACCCCTAGTGCAGGAATTTTGGATGACTTAGGGTTTTGGTTACAGCCCCGCAATTTCAGCAGAATTGCTCTGTATGGAGATCAAGCACTAAGCAAAACCCTAAACAAGCACTCCAAACCTGTAGATATAATTACCACACCTTCAGGTTGGTTTGATGGTGGTAATGCGTCAGGAGGAGAGGCGACAATAAAAATTGGAATTGGTGCTGCGGCGGCACATAACGGGAGCGTCGACGTTGAAAACTATAGGCGAAATATTTCGTTTTGGGAACCTTTAATAGACAGCTTGCAGCGCAAAAATATTGATGCAGTCATCGTGCTACTGCCGACAGACGCAAGCTATCACGATAATCTCGATAAAGTCAAAGTTTCGATAATGAATCAGAGTCTCAGAGAATTTGCCACTAGGTATGATATTGAATTCGTTGACTACTCCGAGGATCCTCGCTTCTCCCTGAGCGACTTCACTGTAGTTATGCCGGATCATCTCAATGCGCATGGAGCAAGAAAAATCAGTAATATACTCGACGAAGATTTTATTAAAGCCTTAAGGTAGTTTATTGTTACCTGTGATGAAGAAATAAAGAGCAAGCAATGTGATGGTAGAGGACGCTGATAACCAGAGTATTTTCGAACTACTCAATTTAGATATTCCACCATCATCAGAGCGTAGATGTGATAGTTTACGTTTAAATTTAGACTGTGAATCAGGAGAGTGCAGTTGATCTTTAAGAAACTAATGCAGTTCTATTGTTCAGTTGTTGTTGCATTTAGTATTCCTTTTTCAGCTTATTCTGAACCAGCAGATACATTCCTTTTAAAGCTGATAAATGAATCTGAAGTTAGCACAGCCTACTTGGATCTTCATCTGCGTGAGTTTCAGCTTCCACCCGAATCCAATGGTTTAGGTGGGGCTATTTTAGCTCACGATAATGCTATTATTTTCGGTTCCACATCGGGCAGTTTCAATGAAATTAAAACTAGCACTAGCACTAGCACATTATCTTTCAAGGCTGATTACTTACCTAAGTTGAATACAGGTAATGAGCACATAAAGAGTTCAAAATATATAACATATAGAGAAATATCGCCCAGAGTACTAGATATTATTTTCAGTGATGGGTTTTTTTATGTGTCGTATGAGAGATACTATCCTCATGAAGATGCCGTAAAATTCATTATATCTAAAATAAAGAAAAGTGAGCCAACGTGGTCAGACATTTATGTATCCCCTAGCTTGGATGTCAGTTATTTAGCCAGAGGAGATGGTGGAACAATGGCAATCCGGAAGGAAAAGCTATTTTTTTCAGTTGGTGATTTTAGTTTAGATAGAATTAACCACCTACCTAGTGATGTTGCCGCTCAAAAAAAAGGGTTACCTTGGGGGAAAATAAATTACATTGATCTTAAAGAAAATGTCTTTCACTATTATTCATTGGGACACAGAAATCCAAAAGGCTTGGTGTTCCTAAGGGATGGGAGACTCTTATCTAGTGAGCACGGCCCTCAAGGAGGAGATGAACTCAACTTAATAAAAAAGGGAAGAAACTATGGATGGCCTTACGAGAGTTATGGGACAAAATATGACGATCCATCTAAAAGTTATAAAGATTTTTTACCTCTACCTGACAAGAAGAACTCCCTACTAGATTCTTCCACCGAAAGTATCTCCAATAAAATAATTTATGAGCCTCCCATGTTTTCTTTTGTTCCATCTATTGCACCTAGTACGCTTATTCAAATTGCTGATTTCGACAAAGATTGGAATGGTAATCTGCTACAAGGATCTCTAAAAGCGATGAGTTTATATCATATGAAATTAATTGACGATCGTGTTGTTTATTCCGAACCTATTTACTTTGGAAAAAGAATTCGCGACCTAGTACAAGAAAGGAAGAAATTGATTTTAATTACAGACAGCAACACATTAATTATCGCTGATAAAATTCTAGATAGTGCTCCACTTAAAAAAGAAATAACCTCAGCAAATAACTAAAGATTTCTTCTTGATTCCCCGTTTATAATATACCTGCTTAGCAGAGTTTGACATTTGAATATCTGATTGTACGATACTGTTCTGAAAGTTCTTTTCCGCGAACGTAAATGGAGAGCCTGAGTTGAAACTAAGATTTAATATCAGAAGTGTCTTGTTGCTAACGTTGGCGTTAACGTTAACAGCCGGTATAGCGGGAGGATACTTATTTGTAAAAAACATTTGGGTTAAGGCCTCTTCTGAAACTAATATAATTAGCGATGTAATGAGCGCTCCGTCATTCATTTACGGAGAATCAACTCCAATTAACTTTGGAAATATAAAAACAGTAGATGATGCGTATATAAAATTAACGTTAAGGTTTCGTGTTGACGACACCGACGGTTACCCAAATTTATTTCAAACAGATGGGTTTAATTCTGGTATGCGCCTGGAAATCTCAGGTTCTACAGCCGCGATCATAGTCCCAGACTTAGTTTTGGCGGGGGATGGATTACGTGTCTTTACTTTGACGAAGCGACTTCAAAAAGGGATGTGGTACACCTTAAATGTAGAAGCATTTAATGCATCACATATACGTGCAACATTAAATGACGTGCTCGTGGTAGATGAATCCGTACCAGGTTTGGCGATGGGAACTTCTGAAATTCTGGTGGGGCGTGGGTTCGACTCAACTAGATCGTTTCGTGGCAGTATAAAAGATATTTCATTAACTAAAGGCACCACCCGAAAATCTTGGAAGTCCCGTTACCTTGGTCTAGTTGAATGGCCCGAGCCTTCGAATACATTCATATTGATTTTTTCATGTATTGTTTTTGTTCTTTTCATAAGAACGGGACAGACAACTAAGCGTAGGCCAGTACTTAGATCGCTGACCAATCCTGTGCCAAAATTAATTATTGCTAGTCTCCTTGTTGCGCAAGTATTCCTATTATTTCATTTTCTTGCTTACAGAAATGTTATTTGTATTTTTGTATTTTTGTATTTTGTGGGACTCAACCTATACCTGCTCATAACGCCCTCATTCTTTAGGAAACGATTTTTTTGTTTTGTGCTGATCCCATTAAGTGGCTTGCTGGCTATTTCCATAATTGGTTCATATTTTATTGGGTTTAGTATCGATATTAAATTTCTGACACCGACACTTTTAATAGTGTCATGTATTGGATATGTGTTAAGTTCCAAATTTTTAAAAGCTGACTTTCTGGAATTTTTTTCAGAAATAAAAGCAGATTACTCATTTGTATTGTTAGTTTATACCTTGGTCGTGACTCCAATTATATTGATTTTGATATCACCTGTTTTGATTTTAGATTATTCGACATCTCCCGTGAGAATAGGGCCTGACTTAGGCTCTTACTCTAAAATGACTCAGTATTTATTGGATGGTGGCACACGGAGTACATCATTGCAGAGTATTAGTGCTTTAGCTGGCTTGTCCCACCTCGAGATAACTCACTATATCGGCGACACTATGTCATGGCCGATCGCATATTATTTTCGTTGGGGCTTAACTGCTTTTCAAGCAGTCGCTACAGACATTACTTTCTCGAAGCATGCTTTTGAAACGGCTTTTGTCTCAATGGTCGTACCATATCTTTTGACTTGTGGACTGGCCTTGATTTGGATTAGGAAGGTAGTGGGCTTGAGCCTGGCTGTAACTATGCTTGGTCTTGCGGCATTCTTATTTAACCCCAACATGCTTAATCAGTGGTATGAGGGATTTTATGGAAATGTTTACGCTGGTGGGTTTCTTATCCCAATTATGTACATGTTTTGTCGCTTAAGAAGCGATACTGTGTTTACAACTAAAGATTTCAGAAGGTCGCTGGCTTTTTCTTCAATTCTATTTGCCGCTTGCCTTTTTAGTTACGCCGAATCTGTTTTCTTTGTTTTTTCTGTATTCATGTTTTTCATATTTAGTATAGATATTACAATTAGTAAATCAATACGATGGCGGGCATACCTTTTCGTATTTGGCAGTGGTTGTATTGGATTGATAATAGTCACACCCTGCGGGTTTATCTTTGAATGGGGGATGCTGGCTATTAAAAACCTTATTGAAGAAGGTGGTAATGGCTATCCCCAACCACTATGGGCATTTCCTAGTGAAATACTTGGCCTACAAAATATTTACCTAGATGCAAAAATGAGTACAGCAGGTAAGGCCTTAAATAGAACAACATTAGGTATAATTCTACCCCTAATATCTTCTATTTGTGTTTTTTATGCATTTTTTGTTTATTTTAAAAATGAGCGTAAAGCAGAAAATGTATTGTACTTTGCTAGTACTATTATGCTTGTAGTATCAGCCTACTACGTTTTTCATAAAACTCCTGACAATAATTACACCTATATGAAAATGTACGTTTTTCACTTCCCTATATTATTTGTGCTCTTGTGGATTTCTCTGACTGCTCTTTCTAAGAAACACAGTGCCGTCTTTACTATGTTAAATATGGACCATCAGCGAGCTTTGTTTTTATTACTCTCAATTCTAATCACTACAAATGGCTTTCTTTACATCAGCAAATATCAACAAGAAGCGATTGTTGTTGCAGATTATAAGATAAGCTTACATAGTGAAATGCAACATATTAATTTCGATAATGTGATTATGTATCCAGTGCGTGAAAATCGCAGCTGGTTTCTTATGTATACATCCATATTTTCAACACCTTGGATGATGCCTGAGAGCTGGAAAGATAGGCCGTATAGCATCGATTTTAAAGACTACAAGGTTTATCTTTTTATAGAAAAAAAACTAAATGAAATTATTGAAGTACAAGATGGATACATAGTATTTGAAAATCCACACTATTTAATAGTCGATTCTGGAAAAACAGTCTCAGATGGAGTAAGTAAATCGAAGGGGTTAATGGATTTTAGTATCTATACGGATTCTACTGTAGAACTGATTTGGTGATTTTGACAGTTTGTACCGCTGGTCTAATGTCCTGACGAAGCGGTGAAAGATTGCTCTTCAGCGTATATGGTTTTTCATTGCGGCGTCTCTACGCACACCATATCAGCTGTAAAAATTCGAGAAGCATGGTGTTTTACGACCATGTTGGGGGCTCTTTTAGCTCTCAAGTAGCCGTGGTTTGCCGACTTTCCGGCTGATCCATACAAGACTGGCGCGTGATTAGAGATGTTCTCACAGGAGAAGTGTATGCACATACGTGACAGGAGAAGTGTATGCACATACGTGCTGTTTCCTAAGAAGATTAGTGATTTTTATGATTACGTAGCATAGCAATCCATATGACACTCGATGCCAAACCTACTAATAGTCCTAACATTAGCATTTGAAGTAGGCCAGGCGATATTGGCTGCACCGGCAATGTTGGGCTCTCGATTGCATTAGTGGGGAGTGTATTAGGGCTGGATAGGGCAGTTTTTAGACTGAACATAGATAGAGTATTTTCACGAAGTGTTTTATTTACAGCCGATTTTGAAGACAGGAGAATTGAGCATTTTCCTATATTAGCATCAGCCTTTTCAAAACAGCCTGAACCGAGTATACGTTTCTCAATTTCTGTGGCCGTCTGCTTGAGGCTATTGGATTGCGACAGGCCGCCTGTTAATTCAGTTCGTAGCACATCCAAATATTCGAAACTTATCTTAGAGTGAATAGAGTTTAATTCCTTTACTATTAAATCTAATCTTAGCTTGGCTAATTCTGCAGTCTTAGCTCGAAGTTTTACTAAGATTAAATTAGAGTTCACATTAGAGCTTCGGATTTTCTGCACGCTGAGCATACCCTTTCCGCCATGCTTAACATCCATCACCTCTCTAAAGCCTGGAGACTCTGCTTTTTGAGCAATGGCTTCAAAAAAAGTAGGGGATTTTAGCCGTTCAATCACAACTTGTAAGTCTTCGATGGGTAGGCTCGTCACGCTGTTAGTGACTGAACTTATTTCACTTCGACCTATTTTGCCTATTTGAACTACAGCCTCAGATTCCCATTCAACAGGGGATACAGAATATGCCGTATAGCCAAGCAATATCCCTGCGGACAAACACAGAAAGATTTTTCCCCAATGATGCAGAACAGCATCCAAATAAGATATCATGGTGTTTTTAGTGTCATCCATTTTATTTATTCCTTATAGAAATTTTTAATGTTCACTGAGTTCTTTTAACGAGTATAAGCCAAGAACTTGGTTTTATTATTTTTCTCCCACAGAGAAAATCTCTACGAGATTTCTCTCGCCCGACTATCTGTCTTATTGTTTTCTTTGAGGTCCATTTCCCTCGGCGTTTAAAAGTGAGAGGTTTGTATTTTCCCTGTGGCGAGATTTAAATACAACCTCATACAGTAGAACGGTAAGTAATAGAAGATTAAGTGCAGGTTTGGAAACGCTGCCCGCACCCAGCGTCCATTCAACTTGAACCCAAGAATCAGAAAGATAAGAGTATTGCGCGACAATAAAATCAGAGCGGTCAATTAACGTCAAAAAGTCCAACGGCATAAAAATCAACAATACAATTCCGTAATATATGCTCCTTAATTTCATAGTTTGAAAAATGGGAATAAGAGCGACATAAAAAATAAGAGAGTATCCTCCAACCCATATACCAAGGTTGGTTATTATTACAACTAGTGCGGCAATGATCTGATTGTCTGAAAGATGCTTGTGCGCATATATCAGGGCTAGCAACATTGCCACAATAATAAGCCACTTTGTAACTTCTATGATTGTCGCTAATGTGGCGGCATTTAAAATATAGAATGATGGACTAACTTTAAGTGCATCGGAGCTAAGAACATAAGAAAACGAAGAGACGCTCGATGGCATACTCATCACCTCTCTCAATGACCATAGGGTATCGCTCTTGGAAAAAAAGAGCAGATTGTCTATGAAGAGCAAGAAATTAACGTCGAGCGCGAGCCCAGTAACTAGATAAATTCCCCCAGAGATTAGTGTACAAGTTCGGAGATCAGCCCATCGGCGCTTAATCGCATAATGTATCAACAGGAGCGCAAAATAAGGCTTAAGATTAATTAGGATCGCAGTACTGACAGATTTACTCATACCGCTGTTACTCAGAGTTAACGCGAGAAAAATAAGTGTGAAGATAACTAGGTTTCCTCTCTCCAGCGCGAAAAGCATCGGGGTGCTTAGGATTACTCCGAGATAAGTCAGCGCTTTTTGTCTCACTGAAAAACTTTCCCAAGAACTTGTTTTCAACACAACGATTGGTGTGAGTAGATATAGGTAAATAAAAATTACTTTGATGGAATATCCTGCATCTCTCAGCGCGAAAGAGTCAGAGAAACTAACTCCACCTAGCGATATCCATTTAACAATATTCAACAGGATGAAATTCAATGGCGGGTACACCGAAATCCACTCAGTATATCTGCCATCATTAGAGGCCCACCACATCGTGTGGAAAAGATCCATGAACGAATCTGACTTATCGAAAACAAAAGGGCTTGGAAGATAACCGTTGTCTGCAAAATACATGAAGTAATAGTAAACACTCAGCAGCTGTATGGTGGCCATCAGAACTAGCGTTATAGTTTTGGCTCTGTTTGAATTACGCAACAAAAAAGCCCTTCAAAAATTGACCCGTTCTTTTTCTACAACTAAGGGGCGTTTTTGTTGGTAGGTATGTATCGAGGCAACATACTCTCCCAAGACACCAATAAACATTAACTGGATGCCTAATAAGAAAAAGAGCCCCACTACTATAGGTGCCATACCCCAGGGGAATGCATCCCAATAGATTAGCTTTAGTATCGTGAATACAATTCCTACTAACATACTCACGGACCCAAGTAAGAAACCTACAAAAGCAGCGATACGAATCGGTAGTTTTGAGTGCGAAATAATGCCAAGCATTGCAATGTCATACAGGGTGTAAAAATTATTCTTTGTGATCCCGGCTAATCGACGCGGTTGTACAAAGGGAATTGTCTTTATTGTATAGCCAAGCTCGCAGATCAATCCACGTAAAAACGGATATGGCTCATCGAGCGCCCGAAGTTGGTTTAGAACTACTTGGTCATACAACCCAAAGCCAGTTGAGTTATTTACAACTGAAATGTCCGAAATACCATCTAATAATTTATAGTATGACTTACGAAGATAGTGAACGAGAGCGGGGCCTTCGCTATTCGGTTTTACCGCCATCACGAGCTTATATCCAGACTCCCATTCAGAAATGAACTCTGGAATCATCTCAGGTGGATCCTGCAAGTCTGATGCTAGATAAATAGTCGCCACACCGCGAGACTGCAGTATTGCATAGTAAGGAGAACGTATATGACCGAAGTTTCTAGTGTTAACAATAATCTTCACCGCATAATCATTAGCAGCTAGCACTTTAATTTTTTCAACGGTATTGTCTTCAGAATGGTTATCAATGAAAATAAGTTCAAAATCGTACTTTTCTATTCCAGATATTGCGAGTTTTATTCTACGGTACAGTTCGTCAACATTTTCCTCTTCGTTAAAACAAGGGGTCACGATACTAATCAAGGGTTTCTCACTATTCATGTCAATTCCTTGGTAGGCGTTGCTATTGTTAATATGTTACCGAGTTTAAGGCCGATAGTAATGTCACCTAAACTTGGCACCCTATTCATTTTAATCCCAAGTGCCCATAAAGCATGTTTAACCAAGAAACTTACTTTGAAATGGTTCACCGTTTTGTGTTGCTCTACCACGTCAAATCCAGCTGCTCCTAAAAGAGCTTCAGTGGTTTTCGGGCTGTATATTTGAGGATGCTGCAGGCAGAATGCGGGCCAACGCCAGCCAAAAAATCGACGCAATAAAGACGACTCATCATGGGTCACAATAAGGATTCTTGCATCCTTAGTAAGTTTCTTCTTAAGCGCTAACAATGTGCTCACTGGGTCGAGTAAATGATCCATCACATGGATAATGACAGCTGCACTTGCGGCATTATCTGGGATAGCGGAGAAATCGGTCACCTCGTGAATCACGCGAGCCTTATGGTCTTTGACCACATTTTCTAGCGCAGACTGGACTGCGCGGTTAGGTTCAAATAACCAATACTCGGTAAATGAGCCTTCTCGAACACAGTGTTCTGTGAATAGACCGATATCTGGACCAATCTCTATATACCCGCCACTCAGAGGAGAGCTATTTTTCAGGAAATTAAAGTAGCCATACTGAGTATCAACTAATGCAGCCATAGGAACTTCATCCATATTGGGCGCCATTTGGCCATAGAGGGTTTCAAGCTGGCTGTCATTAAAAAATGTCGGGCAATACAGCAGGCTACAGTTTTCGCATCGGGCATATGAAAAAATAGTTTTTTCTTTGAAAAACCCATTCCATGATCGGGTGACTGCTTCTAGATCAAGATCCTCTGCATGTTTTGGGGTGCTGATCGTAGCATTCTTGGGTGGTTTCGCTCCACAAACTGGGCAGCAACGGGTTAAGAAATTATTTTTCGTCATAGATAAACCCATCAATTTGGTGAGAACGTGATTCTACTGTGCCAGAAGTAGCTAGACACAATGACCGTAAGAGCGAATAGGCTTTGTGCTATTACTGGGTTGAAGTTCAAACCACTGACCATCAGGGGCAATATAACCAGATTAACAGCAAAGTACGACAAATGAAATGTAATAAATTTCGAGAACTCGTTAAGGTAATTGCCTTTGGTTTTGAACACCAAAAACTTATTCGTGATGTAAGCAAAAAAAATGCAGAAGGTTTGACTTATCGTTAGAATTACAAGGTAATGCAGTTGATGAGATTCAAGCAGATAATAGAGTACTGGGAATGTACCCAGACCAATCACAGTATTTAGAGCACCTGCAAGTAAAAATCGAATTTTAACTTGATGCTGCAATGCCATTTCCTGCCATTGCTTTATTCTATGGGTTTGCCACACAATTATTCGTCTTCTAACAAATCAATAATCATATTGTCACGCAACTCCTCACGAGATAAGAATGGCGAAAGGTCTTCTAACGCTGGCGATGTGATCCGACCATCTGGATGCTGTTTGGCGCCAAGTTTTGGTGCAAATGGCGTATCCTCGTCGATAATCAACTCACAAATTACAGGACCCTCTGTGGCTAATGCCTGGGCAATCTTGTCGTTTAATTCTGCATGTGTCTCGCATTTAAGGTAAGGAATTCCAAACCCGGCACTCAAGCGTTCAAACTTGGGAAACGACACTCCACTCTTAGGGCCGCCGCCTATCTCAACGCCGTTAAAGAAATTACGGTGCGTCTGAAAAATTGAAACGTAACCGCTATTATTTAAGATGAAAATCTTGATAGGCAGCTGTTCGCCCACAATGGTTTGTAATTCTTGCAGATTCATCATGATGCTACCGTCGCCAGCTAAGCACACCACGGATTTGTCTTTTGCATCTAGCGCCTTGGATGCCCCAATAGAAGCGGGCAGATCATACCCCATGGTCGCGCAACCGGAGTTAGTCCATAAACGTTGGCCCGATTTCAAGGCCGCGGCTTGGAAGCTGACCACGCAAGCGGTTCCGTTTCCCGTAACAACATTCTGACCTTCTTTAAGTTGGTCAAATAAGATACTCATAAAGCAGTATGGGTTAATACGCTCATTCTGCCAGTACTCTGGTAAAACCGTAGGGAACCGCTGTTGTCTTTCTTTGCACCAGGCAAGCCAAGTTACCTGTTCTTTAGTAGGGCCTGCATAAGAGCCTTGCACCAGTATCGGCAGCAGGTCTGTCAAATTTGCCATTATTGGCATATCAGCTTTGACAGTGGGCTTTTGGAGTTCCAATGTGTCGATATCCACCCATATTTTATAGGCTTCTCTTGCAAAAGATTTCCAGTTATAACTGACCTGACGGATATTAAGGCGACTTCCTAAGACTAGTAAGAGATCGGCGTTTTGTACTGCAAAGTTCCCGGCCCTATCCCCAATACTGCCAGGACGACCTACATAGTTAGGATGAGTGTCCCAAATGGTATCATGCGCGTTCCATCCAGTTACCACAGGAACACCCAACTTCTCGACGAGTTCGATAAAGGTTTGGTGTCGTCCGCTCAACCTAATGCCACCGCCTGCAAATACGACTGGACGTTTAGCTTGAGCAATCTTTTCAAGAATTTCTTTACTTGCTTTGTCAAGATCGGTATTTTTCCAAGGCTCACTAAGTTCAGCGGGATCGAATCCGATTAATTCGCTAGGATCAATTTGAGACGCCTGGACATTCAGCGGAATATCTAACCAAACTGGACCAGGTCGACCAGACGTCGCTAAGTACATCGCTTTTTCAAGATGATACCGAATCGATAAAGGATCGGTAACCATGACGCAATACTTAGTTATTGGTCGCACGAGCTCCTCAATATCTAACTCCTGATCGCCATACTGACGCAAAGCTAGGCCAGTACTCCTCACTGTGGTTTCCCACTTGACTTGACCTGAAATAACCAACATTGCAATCGAATCCACCCAAGCTCCATAAACCCCTGTGATGGTATTGGTGCCACCTGGCCCTGAAGTTACATTAACAATAGGCAACCGGTTAGATTGGCGATAATACGCCTCCGCACCAATAGCACAAGCCTGTTCATGGTGGTTAAAGATACACTCTAAGTCTTTGTGTGTGCCAAGCGAATGATTAAGATGCATGGCACCGCCGCCCGTGACCATAAACACATGCTTTACACCGTGTTCAACTGATTTTTGTGCTACGTAATCTGAGAGTTTCATGTTATGACTCCTCCTTCCAACCATTCCAAAGAGCCGTCCTGAGAATTTCTTCATCCAAACTGACCGTTTTATATAATTCCAAGTCTCGTCCTATCTGGCTAGTGTCTGGGACATAACGTCCTAGGTTCCATCCTTGATCATCCGCATTCAACACCTGACAGTCTCCAGAACCTAACATGGCAGATACCTTTCGCGCTAATTCCTTGATGGAGACCAACTCATCCGACTCTACATTGTAGGGTTTATTTGGCGTACCATATTATAATAGATTCCATAACTATACAGTCAGGTCAGCTACATAGAGATAAGACCGAAAAGGTAAACCATTACCTTTTACAACAGCGGGTTTACCCTGCATCGCATCCTGAATAACATTGGCCGAGTCATGAATATTCCTCTTCCGTCATAAAAGCAATGATTTTTTCAGGTATTGAACTAGCTCAAAGTGAGATTGCATCGAGAAAACAGCCTGGTTTTTATCAACGCCATCATCATACCCTAGCTCAAAAAAAACGAACGGTACTCTGGCATTCTCAGCCAACTTTTGATCAACGGAACTATCTCCTACAAGAAAAGCTTGTTCACTCTTAAGTGCGTAATAATTCAGACAGGCGTCGAGATTTTCCCTCTGGGGTTTCTTTGACGGCAAGTCATCACTTGCACTGACAAACCTAAAAAAACTATCAAGGTTGGTTTCTTCCAAGACTTTATTAGCTAAAAAACGAGGCTTATTAGTGCAAATTGAGAGGTGAAATCCTAGTTCCGTCAAGGCGCTTAAAGTAGGAAAAACCTCTGGGTAAACTGAGGCCTGAGGTGTTGGTGTTTCAAAATAAATTTCCCTAAATTTTTTTAAATACTGTATGGCATCGTTACGACCTACTTCCAGGGCAGCCTGAATCAGATCTTCTCCTCCTAAACTTAGCCACGGAAGTAATTTATTATGTGTCAGCCCAGACTTTCCGAGGTCAAATCTAAGTGCATTAAGGATATCTGTAACCACTCGTGCGGTATCTACAAGCGTACCGTCTAAATCAAAAACAATTACGTATGTCTGCGAAGTATTCAAGAAAATCGACCTGTTTCGCAGCGGTGTTGTGCGCTTAACCTTTTGTGTCTGCCTAGCGAATGATTCAAGTGCATCGCACCGCCACCCGTGACAATAAGCACATGCTTTACACCGTGTTCAACTGATTTTTGTGCTACGTAATCTGAAAGTTTCATGTTATGACTTCTCCTTCCAACCATTCCAGAGAGCTGTTCTACGGATACCTTCATCTAAACTGACTGTTTTATATAATCCTAAGTCTCGCCCTATCTGACTAGTGTCTGGGACATAGCGTCCTAGGTTCCATCCTTGATCATCCGCATTTAACACCTGACAGTCACCGGCACCTAGCACTCTAGACACTCTCTGTGCTAACAGTTTAATGGATACCGACTCATCCGACCCTACATTATAAGGTTTATTTGGAGCCCCCCGCTGTAATAGATGCCACAACCATGTAGTAAGGTCAGCCGCATAGAGATAAGATCGGCAAGGTAAACCATTACCTTGGACAATTACGGGCTTACCTTGCATCGCATCACGGATGAAATTACCCGCTGCAAAATGGATGCCAAGAGACAAGTAGGGGCCGAGTAGGGCAAATATGCGTGCAATTGAAATCTGTAAACCAAACTGTTTTCCGTAGAGTGCACACATCATCTCGGCCGCACGCTTTCCTTCGGCGTAGGCCGCCTTTGGATCAACGCAACTAGGTGCACCTATCCATTCCTCGGATACGCGCTCCATCTCCCACGGCTGCTGCCCGTAGACTGCGCCTGAACTTAGGTACAATATTCTCGCAGGTTCTTTTTCTACCGCAAAATCCAGTACGCGTTTCGTTCCATCTACAACGGTATCAAACATTCCAACCGGATTGTTTGCATTCAGATCAGCACTCGCGTCTGTCGCAGCATGAATCACATGCGTGAAGCTCCCTTCTGGAGAAGTAAAGCTCGCTACTTCTCCTTCGACGAAATTAAATGCTTCGTACTCGGCCAAGTGTGGAGCCTTTAATTTAAAAGCAGCAACATCACGAGTGAGCACGGTTAACTTAATCCCAAGACTGAGTCGCATGTCTGCATGGCGCAGGCTTTCTAGTAGCCAGCTTCCAATGAACCCCGTGCCGCCCGTTATAAATATACGTGCGCTCTTCAGACTAAGAAAAACCTCCTCAGTCGTCGATAAAATAAATTCTAGGTCTTGCTCTAAAGACCACTGTGTTAGGCTATTTAAGGAGTCATCGTCCAAACTATTCACTGATTAAAAACCAGGATAGCCAATTTCATGGAGACCTTTGATGTAGGCTGATTCAATTCTATTTCTTTCATCCTTTTGTTTTGACACGGCGACCAATGTAAGGACACCGTCACCGGTTGGGACGACCATGCGATAGTTGTTTGTTTGATATTTCTTGTCATGATTAAATTTCTCCATCACGACATCAAGGTTAGATTGGTCACCCTGGACCAGATTGCGTGTTCCTGCTAGTACCGTGTAGCGGTTTCGGTCGAATGATGCAACCAGGGTTGAACCGATTGCGCCACTCGCACCAAACACGATAACTGATGGTTGAGACAGAAGTTTATCGTTGCTAGGCATTGCATTTAATGACCGGCATGAATGTCATCCCAGCGTTTCTGTAACATGGTAATTCGACCACTATCTTCGTGCTTCATCGCGTGGTAATAGTCACGCTTATTCTTAAGCCAAAGTAACTCAAAGTAGACGGTTTGCTCAAGCGCCCGACTCGCGTTGGCATTATCAAGGACGGATGCGTCAAAAATCATTTTCCTTGTCTCAAATCGCGTCAAGTGCACGTCACGAATCTTTTTTAATGCACTTAATGAGCTGGAAGCCACAGCGCCACCCACCACAAGATCTAGGTCATGTGGTTTGCAGGCTTCAGCTGTAGCCAGAATATATTTCGTCATCTCATCCAAATCGACCGCAGATCTCGACAAGTTGTTAGAGCCCGCAAAATCAACACGCCCAAACACAATCCCATCGACACCGGCTGTATCCTTTGCAACCTCGACCATCTCAGTTAGAGAATTAAAGGTAGTGATGGTTTCCAGATTAAATAAAAAGTCTGTGTAGTCCTGCTGATCTGCTGAATAGACTTTATTCTTTGCCTCGATATACTTCTTTAGGGCATAGGGCGTTTCGACCATAGGCGCAATAATATATTCAACACCAAATTGTTGGCTTTCCAATAAATCTCGGACAGCTTCACAACCACTAATTTTAAGAGCAACTTTGAGATCTGCCCTTCTCGCTAGATCAATCAGACGGAGCAACTCATCGGTTCGGGTGCCCTCTGCTTCAAATTCGGCTTTAACGGAAACTGCACCATATTCTTGGCGTAGTTTTTTTAACAGATCTAGCATTTCATGTTCACATTTGTTCATTTAGTTTGCCCTCATTAGGTTCATTGTGTATTCATCTATTTGTTTCAGTACTCGGTCTTGCATATCGTTTTCCTGATCATAGGCCCTATACCATTCAACCACCATAGCTAAAGAGCGCGTCAGATTTAAGGCTGGGACCCAATTCAAGCGTTCTTTCGCCTTGGAAATATCAAGCTTGAGGTAATTCGCTTCGTGTGGATTCACACCCTCATCTAGAGACCAAGTGGCACCGTTTCCCCAATGTTGAGCTAACACATCAACAATCCAAGATACTGGCTTCACATCTGTATCGTTGGGGCCAAAATTCCAACCTTCAGCACAGCTCATTCCATCATTGTAAAGGTATTCAGCCAAGGTGAGGTAGCCCCTTAGCGGTTCCAAGACATGTTGCCACGGTCTTACTGAATGCGGACTACGAATAATCACTGGCCGACTTTCTGCAAAAGCGGAGACAATATCAGGAATTAATCTATCCACAGCCCAGTCCCCACCACCAATTACATTGCCTGCCCTAGCAGAGGCAAGCGCCACCCCATGACGCGAATAGTCTGCTTTATTAAAAAAGGAGGACCGGTAGGCAGCGGTCACCAACTCCGCACAGCCCTTGCTATTGCTGTAGGGGTCATACCCTCCCATGGCTTCATTCTCGCGATAGCCCCAAGACCACTCCTGATTTTCGTAACATTTGTCAGTAGTCACATTCACGACAGCCTTGACTTGATCTGATTGTCTGATTGCCTCAAACAGATGTACCGTGCCCATTACGTTGGTCGAGTAGGTCTCGACCGGGTTGTCATATGAGTAACGGACCAAAGGCTGAGCCGCCATATGAATCACGATCTCAGGGTTCGCGTTTATCATTGCATTGGTTAGGTGCTCTAAATTACGAACGTCGCCGATGATGGACTCCATACCAGAGGCTACCTTGGCCACTTTAAAGAGACTGGGGTTGGTAGGTGGTTCGAGAGCGTAGCCCGTAACATCTGCCCCGAGATGTTGTAACCAGAGTGATAGCCAGCTACCCTTGAAACCGGTATGACCTGTTAGAAATACTTTTTTCCCTGCCCAAAAACTAGCAGCCATTACCAAGATTTCCATGGGGCATCGCCAGATGCCCAGAGCTCTTCTAAATGCATCTTGTCTCGCAAAGTGTCCATTGGCTGCCAGAATCCGGTGTGCTGGTATGCTAGCAACTGTCCTAGATTCGCCAACGTCTCGAGCGGTTCATGTTCCCAGATGGTGGCGTCACTCTCAATTAAATCAATGACAGAGGGCGAGAGGACGAAGAAGCCACCGTTGATCATGGCGCCATCCCCTTTAGGTTTTTCTTTGAAACCTGCAACATGATCACCTCGGATATCCAAGGCTCCGAAGCGCCCCGGCGGGAGAGTCGCGGTCAAGGTTGCTTGCAGGCCATGTTGATGATGGAAGGCAATTAATTCTGTAATATTAACATCGCTCACCCCATCCCCGTATGTGAGGCAGAAGGCGGGCTCGTCTTTGAGGTAGGAGGCTACTCTCTTGATTCTTCCCCCCGTCATAGTTTCCTCCCCGGTATCCACTAAGGTCACGCGCCATGGTTCCGCGTTACGCTGGTGCACTTCCATGCTATTTTTTTCCATATCAAAAGTGACGTCTGACATATGTAAGAAGTAGTTGGCGAAGTATTCTTTGATCACGTAACCTTTGTAGCCGCAACAGATAATGAATTCGTTGATGCCGTAATGAGAGTACATCTTCATTATGTGCCAGAGGACAGGCTGTCCCCCAACCTCAATCATTGGTTTGGGCTTGAGGTGTGTCTCTTCAGAGATTCGGGTGCCAAGGCCCCCAGCTAATATGACTGCTTTCAATTATGAGCCTTACAAAACGTTTAAAAGATAGCCAAAAATTTTAACATTTTAGTTAACAGGCAATCAAGAATGATTGTTCCTTCCTCAAGTCGGCTGCGGGTAATATCCGGCGCCTGATTAGAGGGTGAAAAAAGAGAAACTAATTGTAGGTGCTGCCAGTAATTGGAGATTTAGTGCTGGGACGGACTGACAGCCATCTTTTTGCAAGAATGTAGAGAGATCTATTATCAGGCAAAGACCTCTGCAGTTTTGAGAGCAACACCTTGCGCATCAAGGTCTGAAAGCACTGGATCACTTTCAATGGGCCAGTTGATTGCTATAGTCACGTCGTTCCAAGCAATACAGCGCTCGTGCTCCGGAGCCCAATAGTCAGTGGTTTTATACAGAAGTTCAGCGGCGTCACTCAGCACAACAAAGCCATGCGCAAAACCTTTGGGAAGCCATATTTGCTTTTTGTTTTCTGCACTGAGAACCTCACCTACCCATCTCCCAAAAGTGGGTGAGCTTTGGCGGATGTCCACGGCCACATCAAATACTTTCCCTGCTGCAACGCGCACCAGCTTTCCTTGCGGCTTCTTGATTTGATAGTGCAAGCCCCGTAGTACGTTTCTGCTAGAGTACGAGTGATTATCCTGTACAAAACTTATTTTCTGGCCGACAGCAGCTTCGAAATGTGCTTGGTTATAGCTTTCAAAGAAAAAGCCGCGCCCATCGTTGAATACTTTAGGTTCTATGAGGATGACGTCGGGAATGGCGAGGTGGGTTACTTTCATCCTCGCATCTCTTCATTGAGTAAGCGCATCAAGTATTGTCCATAACCGTTTTTAATAAGCGGCTGCGCTAATCCTTCGAGCTGCTCAGCGTTGATGAAACCTTTGCGGTAGGCGATTTCTTCGGGACAGGCCACCTTTAGACCTTGGCGGTGTTCTATGGTCTGAATGAAATTGCTAGCCTCGTTTAGACTCTCATGAGTGCCGGTGTCAAGCCAGGCGTAGCCTCGGCCCATTATTTCTACATTGAGCTGGTTGCGTTCAAGGTAGGTCCGGTTCAGGTCAGTGATTTCTAGCTCGCCCCGCTCAGATGGTTTGAGGTCTGCTGCGATGTCGATAACCTGGTTATCATAAAAATACAGGCCGGTGACAGCATAGTTGCTTTTAGGGTTTGTGGGCTTTTCTTCCAGGTCGGTAGCATGTCCTTTGGAGTCGAAGGTGACTACGCCATAACGCTCAGGATCCTGCACATGGTATCCAAATACGGTTGCACCTTGGTCGCGAGTCATAGCTCGCTCAAGCTGGGTGTGTAGGTCGTGACCATAGAAGATATTATCACCCAAGACTAATGCGCTGGAGGCGTTCCCGATAAAGTCTTTGCCGATAGTGAAGGCTTGAGCGAGGCCGTCAGGGTTGGGCTGTATGGCGTAGTTTAGGCTGAGGCCCCACTCGCTGCCGTCCCCCAGTAATTGCTCAAAACGTGTTGTGTCTCGCGGAGTAGAGATGATAAGAATGTCTCGTATGCCCGCCAGCATCAAGGTGCTTAGCGGATAGTAGATCATAGGCTTATCGTAAATGGGCAGGAGTTGTTTTGAGACGGCTTTGGTCACCGGGTAAAGCCGAGTGCCGGAGCCGCCAGCGAGGATGATACCTTTGCGTTGGGTCATGATTGCTTCTCAATTATTTCAGTTAACATGCGAGTGGCGCCGCTTTGCCAGTGAGGCAGATTCAGGCCGAAGGTATTTTGGAATAGAGTGTTATCCAGGCGCGAATTGTGCGGGCGGCACGCGGGAGTAGGGTAGTCGGAGGAGGGAATAGGATCCACGCTATCAGGCCTAGCCTTGAGCCTCAGGCCCGCTTTATGGGCGGCCTCCAGAACGAAACGCGCATAGCCGTGCCAAGAAATGTAACCGCTAGAGACGACGTGATAGATTCCGGACGGGATTAAAGAATTATGTTCTAGCGAGGAAAGTACACATCTGATGGCATGGGCGGTGACGTCTGCTAGCAAACCTGCCTCGGTGGGCGCACCGATCTGGTCGTTGACCACCGTCAGGCTTTCCTGTTCCTCGGCCAGGCGCAGTATAGTCTTGGCGAAATTATCACCACGGGTGGCATAAACCCAACTTGTGCGAAATATGAGGTGCTTTTTACAGTTGGCGGCTACGAGTTGCTCGCCCTCTAGCTTAGTTTTTCCGTAAACGTTCAAGGGGCCAGTTGGGTCGCTTTCTACCCATGGTTGGGTGCCGCTGCCGTCAAATACGTAGTCGGTAGAGTAGTGCACTAGCCAGGCGCCAAGCTTATCTGCTTCTTGTGCCAGTATACCGGGGGCCGTCGCGTTGATGAGACGAGCCAGATCGGGCTCGCTTTCGGCTTTATCTACAGCTGTATAAGCTGCTGCATTGACGATGACATCAGGGCCCACGGTGCGGACACTTTCAGCTAGGCCTTGCAGGTCGGCGAGATCGCCGCAGAGGCTGGTACTGCCTAAGTCGAGCGTTATAAGTTCTCCCAACGAGGCAAGACTGCGCTGTAACTCCCAGCCGACCTGACCTCTTGTACCAAACAGCAGGATCTTCATGTGATGTAAGGGCTCTGTATGCGCTCTCGGTAAGTGCCACTTTGCACATGGGCCACCCATTCAGGGTTAGTCAGGTACCACAGCACCGTTTTACGGATGCCTGATTCAAAGGTCTCTGCGGGCTTCCAGCCAAGTTTCTGCTCTATCTTACTAGCGTCAATGGCGTAGCGACGATCGTGCCCAGGTCGGTCTGCGATGTAGGTGATTTGCTCGTGGTAATTAATACCGTCGGTCCGGGCAGCGAGTTCATCGAGCAGTCCGCAAATGGCATAGATCACTTCGAGGTTAGGTTTTTCGTTACAGCCGCCGATGTTGTAGACTTCGCCAACATCTCCCGCTTCGAGTACACGACGGATGGCACTGCAGTGATCTTTGACGTAGAGCCAGTCGCGGATTTGCTGTCCATCTCCGTAGACAGGTAAAGGCTTTCCGGCAAGCGCATTGACGATCATGAGCGGGATAAGTTTCTCTGGGAAATGGTAGGGGCCATAGTTGTTGCTGCAATTTGTAGTGAGCACCGGCAGGCCGTAAGTATGGTGGTAGGAACGTACCAAGTGATCGCTAGCAGCCTTACTGGCACTATAGGGGCTGTTGGGTTTGTAGCGATTGCTTTCGGTAAAGGCCGAATCATCTTTTGTTAGCGAGCCGTAAACTTCGTCAGTGGATACGTGAAGAAAGCGGAAGCTGGTTTTATTAACGCCTTTAGTCTTACATTCTCCATTCGCCTTAGAGGGGAGGTTTTCCCAGTAGGAGCGGACAGATTCCAGTAATTGGAAGGTGCCAACGATATTGGTCTGGATGAAATCTTCTGGATCGTGAATGCTGCGATCAACATGAGATTCGGCAGCAAAATTAATGATGGCACGAGGTTTGTATTCTTTGATCAGACCGCATACCAGTATTGCATCCTTGATGTCGCCATGCCTAAAGATGTGCCGCGGGTTATGTCTTAGGCTAGTGAGATTCTCGAGATTCCCAGCGTAAGTGAGTTTGTCGAGATTGATGACTTGCTCATCCGACTCATTCAACCAGTCGAGAACGAAGTTGCTGCCGATAAATCCGGCACCGCCAGTAACTAGTAATGTCACAAGACCGGCTCTTCAAGAAAAAGAAAGTACAAGATGGTTCTAACAAAGCGGGTGTTGTTTAGATGGCCCAGGAAAGTCGAGTCCCCTTGTCTCAAGGATAGTCTATTCTGGTAGTTCATATCTGAACGAAAGCTCTTTTTTTTCGAAGGAGCTGTATCGAGTGTAATCGTAGTTTTTCCAAATTGATTTTCCAACCTGCCTCCATAAATGTCCCACTACAACACTTTATAGCCACAACATTTAACTTACTGTGCTACGCGGGGACATGTCAGTAGCTTAATGCACTTACAATCTGTCAGGAATTGTAACATTCGGTTACGTTTGTAGGTGTTTTAAATTTCTGAAATGCGCTCTTGACTAAATGATGAACAATTTTTCTTTTATTGAACACCTCGCTATCATCTTTCGAGAAAGTGATCTCCGATCATGAGAGCCGTTGCAGGGCCGATTAGATCTTGGACACCATTCGAATCTATAGTTCAATAAATACACATAAACTATGTGTGTCATGTGGTGCGTTGTTAATAAAAATGTCTTATATTCCGTTATGTCTGTGATATTCGTTCCACTGCTGTCAAAATAGCTCTTACACAACTCAAATATTTAAGGTGTCTTTATGAAGTTAGAAGGTTTGAGGGTTCTCGATTTATCCTTGTTCTTGCCGGGTCCTCTGTTGACGCAAATGATGGCGGATCACGGTGCAGAGGTTATAAAACTTGAACCGATAGGTGCCGGTGAGCCAAATCGAGAAATCGGCCAGAAACGAGATGGAATGACTGTTTATTTTGCCAATACACATCGGAATAAAAAAAGCATTCAGTTAAATTTAAAAACTGAAGAGGGACGCAAGGCGGCTTTAGAGCTCGCAGCTACTTGCGATGTAATGATAGAGGCCTTTCGACCAGGTGTGGTAACACGATTAGGTGTCGGGTACGAGGCAGTTCGAGCTGTTAATCCGGGTATTGTCTACTGCTCTATGTCAGCTTGGGGTCAAGATGGTCCTTACGCACAAAAACCGGCTCATGATTTGGCTTGCGAAGCGATAGCTGGAATCTTGAGTATCAATCAAGGATCTGATAAAAAACCTGCAATTCCTGGTATTGCTGGTGCAGATATGTTGTCTTCAATGATGACATTGAGCGCCCTCTTAATGGCGCTTTATCGACGCACGACTACAGGAGTTGGGGATTATATTGATATTTCTATGGCCGACAGCCTGATTGCTGCAGTGCCGAATAATATGGGTAGTGTTTTTGCTGACAAGACACCTCCTGTGCTCAGTAATGAGAGGGCATTGGGTGGCTATGCCATGTACCAGATTTATGAAACGCTTGATGAACGACATATTGCTTTGGGTGGCTCTGAGATACATTTTGCTGAGGCCATTCTTAATAAGCTAGGTCGACCTGATCTTTTAGAGCTGTGTAAATCTCCACCCGGACCTCAGCAAGACCTCGTGAAGAAGTTTTTGACTGAAACATTTAAAGAGAAGGAGCAAAGCTATTGGGTGGAACAATTTGAAGACGTAAATGCTGCGTTCGCGCCTGTGAAAAACTTGCGGGAGGCAGCTGATGATATTCAGATTAGACATCGAGAGATGATAGTAGAGGATCCAAATGGGTTAGAGCACATAGGCATTCCTATGAAGTTTCTTAAGGAGCCTGGAGAACTAAAATTCAAATACGCAGAAGTGGGGCAACACACTCGAGAGATTTTATCTCAGTTGGGCTATAGCACTAGCGAGCAGGATGCTATGAGGGACGTGGGTGTTTTCTAGTGGTTTACTGCATTAAAGCCTCTCTAAGCTTCACGTATTAAGACTTCTTGCGTAAACGATGCTACTAACTTTTTTTCTTGGGACCAAACTTTTGCAGTCGCAAGCCCTCGCCCGTTGACGACAACTACTGGTGCCTGTTCAACAAAGTGCCACTCATTGAGATCGATCTGCTGATGGAACCATAAAGCATGGTCAAGGCTAACAAATAACAAGTCGGGAGAGCCCCAAGTTAAGCCAAAAGG
>Ga0209425_10000625_pt1 | contig 42772 bp, 36 predicted proteins | sample COG_05_FD_184749 | JGI IMG/M metagenome (GOLD analysis project Ga0209425, IMG submission 184749) | Pelagic Microbial community sample from North Sea - COGITO 998_met_05 (SPAdes) (version 2) | ecosystem: Environmental > Aquatic > Marine > Neritic zone/Coastal water | place: Helgoland, sampling...
CACCCAAACCTGTGTCAACTAAAACAACGGTAAGAGATTCTCTATATTCTAATATGATTTTTTCATATCTTTAAGTTGTGTTTTAAGGATAACTTCTCACCATAAGATCACCGGACTGCCCACCGACCACCGGGGTATGGGTATTAGGGACGTACTCTCCACCGTGAACGGCACCAGTAGTAGTCTGACCAATAAGGGCCTTCATCTTATCATCTTGTTCATGGTCAAAACCACCCATGGCATGCAGAGCACCTCTGTGGAGGTCTCGGGCGGGGTTAGCCGAAACGTTAAACCACCCAGAGTTAACGGGTTGAATCGGGACATCTCCTCTGAAAGAGCACGCATTTGAATAGTTTCTGCTACGCTTGGGGGCATAATAATGACGATCATAAACGATGTGTTGTCCTCCCCCGGGGGCGTCCATCGTCCCAACAGGGAGAAGAGAGTGGTCATCTTCGTTAGCAGGTTCTCCAACGTGAGTGGTAACAGTATTGTCGTTACAATCACACTCAGCCTTCCCGCACATTGCGCACACCGCGTAATTTTCGTGGGTGTAGTTCTCCTGTGCCATACCGGCTAACTCGATAGGGTGGTAGGGGGCAGCCAACTTACCTTGATGAGGGAGATTGTATTTAATCATACCATCGAGACCGCTGTGAAACCTAGGAGGGGGGGTGGTATGATAAGTACCTCTTGTTTGGTGAATGCTCTTGGTTAGTTCGGGGTGAAACATTCGGGTCTTATGGTTTCCCAGAGGGACATTTATAAATCCTTCATTAATATATTTGGAGGCAGAACAGTTGCATATCGCGAAAACGGCAACCAAAAGTCCAATCAGTGTGAATACAAATTTGTTGTCAGACATTTTATTTATTGTCTACAAAGATAATAAATAAAAACTATATGAGAAAAATCATTTCAATAATTTTAAAATACTTTCATAAGACGCTGTGATATTATCAACTGTTTCGCAATTCCCATTTCGTGAAACAGTTTTCAAAAAATCATTGTCTGAGGTGTAAATTTCACGAGATAACACCCTAAGAGTTTTAACATTCGCCGTGTTTGTCTTCATATATAAACTGTTTGTCTGTAACAAGTCTGAAAAGTTTTTAAGATAGTACGCCCTGTCTTTATCTTTCAGCCTGTAAGTACCAGTATTGATCAATATCTGTTCAATAATTTCTTTGTATTCAGTAAAGTCAGTATCTTTAACGGGTGATAACAGAGATTGTACAACAACCGGTGATAAAAATGTTGTCTCTGTGTATGGAGTTCTATTCATAGTTTTGAAATCACCTGACAACACATATTCTACATCATCATCTTCCATTGTGTCTATCTTTGTTTGATAAATTGTCTTGATGAATTTGATGGAATCCTTAAATATTTCTTCATATTTTGGGTCGGTTATATTATATTTTTGTAAGAAATACATCATACCGTCTCGTACCGAAATCAAATTTTCTTCCAGTTTTTGAGCGACATAGTAAATGAAAAATAGATTATCCGGTTGGGGAATTGAACAGTGTTTTAGACGTGAAAACACGTTAAAATAAGTATCTGCCTTTTCTTGTACAGTGTTGGATAGAATAAATTCGAATACCTGTCTCCCGTTTCCCTTATCCATTGTAGGTTTGTATTCGGATACTTTCCCGAACTGGAATTTGTGTTTAATGTTTTTGTATATGTGGTTAATCAAATCCATTGGTGTTTTTTGTTCCAGGGAGTGTTTGTTGCTTGTAATAAGTTCTGAATACCCCCTTGCGTTTTTCAGAAAAGATTTCAGATCTTTGGCACTTTTAAATGTACCTTTTCTATATTCCGTGTGCGCTACAAAATTAGACAATTTTAGTATGTTAGAGAACTCATCTTGAGACAATCTCTTATCCAATGTGATTTGGTTAACTGTCGTTAGAATGATTGTTATAACGTCTTGGATACTACTCGTCTGGTACGGGTTTACAAACCCGTAATGCTGTTGATCGTGAATCACGTGAGATTTACCGTAATCTATGATTACGGGTATCAGATCCGACCTAACTCTGTATATTTTATCGTGAGAAATAACGTAATCAAATGTGACAGGTTTGCTAACTTTCTGGATAATGATATTCCAAGGAGTCAAATCCCAGTGAATGAACCCACACGTGTCTTGAGCGACTTGAAGGGCTAGACATAGTTGCATAATGATTAATATAAAATCTGTAAATACAAAATCCTTACTCTTAATGTATTCAAATAGTGTTTTCCCGTGAATATACTCCGTTATAACACTGTATGAGTTGTTGTGTTCGTACATTCCGAATGTGTACATAAAGTTTGGTATGTGTTTGAGCAGGTCATTTATTTTTTTAACACCGATGAACGTCTGGTGTATATGTTCCATTTTCTTAGTCTCATTGTCTGAACTTTTGACTGCGAATGTGAACCCAGCCATTGTGTACTTTTTAATGGTGCTCAACTTGTTACTGAATATCTGTTCCCCCTCGGTCGCATGTTTTAAAAAGTGGCTTTGGAGATTCACCATATTTACAACCCAGTGTAACCCTTGAAGCAAACCGAATGATCTACCAGTTATTTTGGGTATTTCTGTTATATTTAGGATGGTTTTTTTGGTGTTAGGGTAATCAAGTTTTTGAAGGTCAAACATTTCTCTATTAACCTGTACCTGAAGAGGTGTTGTCGTGTTGTAGAGATAAATATCAACTTCGTCATTGATATCTATTACCATTTTTTGAAGATAATCAAGGACACCATTGCGTTGAAGGTATGTGTTGTAGAACAGTTTCCCGTTCTCCGCTATCTTTTTACACTCATCATCGTTGTCTCTACACCATTTTATCTTGTCTAAAAGATCTGACATATCCCCTTTGATAGGAATGTAGTGTTTGTATGGCTCGAGCATGTCTGAATACCAAAGTTTCCATTGCGATTCTACCATTAAAATGGTAGATCCCATGCTCAATTCCAATGAAAGACGAAACGCTGCCACATGTCCCTCAATGTGAACAATGTATTTATATCCTGATTGTTCTTCTGGTGAAAGTCTTGTAGCCAGACCGAAAGGTATTTCTTTGATATTTATTGTCTGTAAGTACGGTTCCCCCTCGATTTTCCGAGGTCTTACGTTCCAGTTTGTAATACCCGCGTCTAACAAGGGTATTTCACCGTCTGGTGTTTTAGTCTGGGAAGATATGTAGGATACCTTTAGTCTTTTGTTTGTGTTAATAGAAATACCACAACCGGTGGTACCTCCTCTAAAAACAGCAGTAGGTAACTTTTTATCCCATTTGGTGTCAAATGAATCGCTGTATTTTTTACAGGTACGTACAAACCATTTTCCTTCAAAACTTTGTACACGTGACCAATCATCCCATGTGGGAATCATTATGTCGGCGTATCTGGCGCTGTTAGACATTGATAGGATAGGTGCGTATTTCTCATAGTCGTGGGACACGAGTTTCTTGTTTTTTGAATCCCAGATATTGTTATATGGTTCTGTACCATCAACTGTGATCAACGGAAAATCTCTCCGGTTTACAAAGAATTCAATGTCTGGTACTTTCCTATTTTGGCATAATTCGTCAAACATATTTTTCATGTTAGAAACGTTTGAATCACCTTCTGACAATGGATATTCGTATCTGACAAGGCAATTGTTTCCATACCACCCAGATGTGTCCCCGTTCACTCGTTTGGGATTAAAGTTGTATCCTTGTGCTGTTGACACTACCCTCAAAAAATCGTTAATGCGTCCATATTTTTTAGGGTCTACCTTCATTCTGTCACCCCATTCGTTTTCAAACTTTGCCTTTGAGAATGGAAGAAAAACAACCAGTTTATTATTTTTAATTTTCACGAAAATACCCTTCTTAAATTTGTGGAAAATATATCTGAAGGTATTAATGATTGCTGACGCACCTATATTTTTATATTTGTCCCATTCCCTGAAAGGTTGGTCTCTGAACAGATTTTTTTCCAGTGATATTCGTGGGATACAGGGATCACCGTTTGTCTGATCCCTGTATTGTTGGAATTGTTCTTCATCACCTGCGTGAAATATACGTTGTGTAAACGATTTGTATCTCGTGTTTGTTTGGTGTTTACTTTTCAAAGAAGCAATACACTCGTCTTTCGACATATAAAAATCTGGATCATTCTGTAAAGAGGATGTAGTTGTCATTTTATACTTATTCCATATTTTTAATACATTTTGTATTAAAATCAAAATTATTTAGACACCTTTAACAATTATTTTAACTTCTTTATCTTAATCTTATGATTAGGGACAGATTCACCCTTTCTAGCCTCTAAAATCTCATCAAGAACATCCCTTGCATTATGAATACCGTGGTCTTTTAAAACCTGTAAAGCATCACCCTCCCTGTCCTTTGCCTTCTTAGACGCTCTCTTAGTCTTTGTTTCAATAACAACGGCAGTTCCGTTGTATTTAACACCCGGTTGTTCCTTTTCTTTGAGATAGTTTAGAATTCTAGCCTCTGCTGACTTTGCTTTCTGTCTGAGACTTCTAGTACGAGCAGTTAACTGCTTAATTTCAGTATTAATGTTTTTAAGTTCATTTACATCACCTTTTATAGACATTTTAATTATTTCAAGCAAACTCTTTAAATCTCGAGTAACTTTTTTCTCACTAGAGATAAAGATAATGAATCAATATCAAATTATCAGATGGGACGTTATTAAAAACGATTACACAAAAACCCCTGTGATTTATATCAAACCAGATTCTAAACTTCTAGAATTCGCAGCCAGTAATAGTAACGCCGTTATGATTAAGGTAAGTGGTACAGGTACAGAATACGATGGTAATGAAATACCAGCAACTTTGGACAAAAGTAATGCCATCTCACACAACGAATGTGATTACTTTGAAAGAACTGGAAACTATATCCTAACATTACACTCTAATTGGTATGGTTATCCCCACCCTAAAAAACTAGGTACGTTATTAGTTGTAGGAATGGTGGTTGACACCAAAGAAACATACATTAAAACTACTAAACAAAAACAGAAAAAAATAGTAGAAGCATATAAAAGTGGTAGGATGAAATCACCAGGTTTAATATCATCTATAGGGGGACTGGGTGTTATATTATTAATACTTTTTTTGCTAACTAAAAGGAAATAAATTTTATACTATTTTAATTCTTCGAATTAAAATCGGCTTGATCTTTTCTGTTTTTCTACCAATATAAATGTGGAATGAGGAAATGTACGACCATCCATAAATCTCTTAAACACAACTCTACAGTGATGAGTAAGAGATATATTACCATGTTCTATACACTCTTCCAAACAATCAATTTTAATCCATCCAATACCGTTGGCATCATTATCCTCAATCGACGTTTGCACCGTGACATCGCATTCAGTCTTTTCCACGTAGAAATACATTGCCCTGTTTCTAATCTTCGTAGCACGCTTAAAATCATCCACCGATATAACTAACCCAGTCTCCTCCTTTACTTCTCGTATGGCACAGTTTCGTTCGGTTTCTCCGTAATTTAGAGTTCCCTTGGGTGGTCCCCAAAGATGACCCCTTGATTGTATCAAAAGAACTTTATCTGTTTTTGGGTCGTAGATAAAAGCACCTGATTTACGCCTCTTTCTTCTAATTTTATCAAATGGGTTTTTCTGTTTTGTGTACTTCTTGATTTTTATTTTACAACAACCATTCGGACAAGTAAATATATCAATTTCCATTTTTTTTAGTAACTTATATATTATAGTTCAGATCTTCTTAAATATGGACTTGTAAATGGTGTACGTCTAAATGTTCGGTTCGACCAATTCTGTTTGCCCGCCCTAGTAGTTGCCCACTGGTTGACTCTGTCATCTCGTGGTATAATATGATATCTGTTGATTCTTGAAGATTTATACCGGAACCGTTAAAGTTTGAATTCAGAAAAATAACATTTACATCTCCATGTTTGTAGTTCTCAATATTTGACTGACGTGTCTTCTGTGAACCCTTAATCTGTACAAAGGTGATTTCATGTTCTTTCAATGCGGCACAGATAATTGGAAATGTTGAATCGTACGAAGAAAATATAATAAATTTACCATCCATTTTATTCTTAACCAGATCTACAATCTTTTCTAATTTTGTCATCTGACGGGGGGTTGAATTTATTGGAAACTTGTCATCCATCTCCTTGTTACTAGCAACATAAACAAGATCGGACGGTCGTATGTCATCTCTACACAATGGGCACTGTGACTTCTTATTGAGCCACTTTAACAAACATTGTCCGCAAAATAAATTTTGACAGTTTGGCTCTAAAACAGGATTATTAAGAGGTTCAAGACATATATTACACGGACCGCTTAACATATCATCAAACCTCTTGTCAAGTTCCGCAATCTGATTATTAATACTTTTCTTTCTATCACACCAGTAATCAATCCTTTCTTGGTCATCCCTCATTGTATATATTTTAATTTTCGAGTCTACTTCAACCCTATCCTCAATCTTCTTTTTCCTAACTAAATCCACAATATTTTCAGTTCTGTCACCACCAAGTGCTATAATAGCGCCTTGAATATTACCAGCCTCTATCATAGTATTTATGGTCGGTGTTACCATACCGTTTACCGCATTGAAGACTGGTTGATAACAATCGTGGTGGTGGTGTACGGTCGGTGGCATTTCAAACGATGCTTTTACAAATTCTGGATCGTTTTTAAGAACCATACCGACAAATTGTGTTTCAAACTCCCACCAACCGTTCCCAATAATATCCTTCATGAAACTACCTCGACAATTACGATGTTTTCCAGTTATAGAACAAGGTGTCGCTGTGACAAACCAGTAAAACCCAGCATGCACTTCTTTCATCCCAGGGACTCTTATATGACCAGGTTCATCGAATATGAACCGTTTCCAAGCGTATTTGGAAAATGTCATAACCAATCTGTTATACATTACAACAGTGACTAGTACAACATCATATTCATCTGGTTCAATTGTGTCAATCTGTTTTTTAGTAGTTACTGAACACACAGATAAATTAGTGTGTTTAAACTCATCCTCCCACTGGCAAATTATGGATTGAGATACAAGGATAAGAGTTGTGGGGAACTTTTCGTATCTTTTAATTTTTCTGGTTTTTATTATACCAGCGGATTCAGTGTTGATCGTTTCGTGTACGAACGGTACATCCATATTCCATTCTAATTTATCCCGAAGCACTAAAGCAACCATCGATAGGGTTTTACCAAATCCAGTAGGATCCGCATTAACACCTAATCTTGTTTCTCGTGTAATATTATCTGCTTCCACAAGTTGTTCACGCTCTAGTTTTTCCATCTTGTAAACCATTGCGAGTTGATGTTTAAACAAGGGTACATCAATATTTACTGGTTGTGAAACCGTTCGTGTATCATTAAAATCTGTCATTTTATTAAATAGCAATCTATTTAATAAACCATTTTCATACAACTATTTTTTTATACTTGCTTGTAGAGTCTGACTCCATCTCAAAACGCGTTCATTTCTTTTAACATTTGATAAGTAAAATTTAAACAAAGAAGACACTCTTAATTTTTCTAACCATTCCGAAAACTCGTCATCAAGTTTTAGTTCCAAAATAGTATAATAAAATTGTAAATATGGACTCATTTGTACTTGGTATTCAAGAACATTGTGGAATTCAGAAATTAACCTTTTCTTCAGAGACAGGTTACCCCTAAAAGGCACATCCAAAATATCAAGAGATATTTTTTTCAATTTTGATGCAGGTGGGTGTTTAATATCAAAAACCTTATTTAACATAATTTTGTCAACGCGACTCATATCTGGAAAACTATTCATTGCTAGTTTTATACCCTTTATTCTCGAATCCAATTCATGACTTTTCAGTCTGATATTGTACTGTTCAAGAACCTGTATATTGTATTTTGTCATTACATAACTTGGTGTCGCACCAATACATTGTTTTGCTATTTTTATTGCTTTATCACCACCTACATCTGTGTTATTAAAGATGTCATTATACCCCTGTATAGAACTAGAATATTGAATTGGGAGATATTGTACACGATCAGTTGCTTTAATGTACGGATTCAAAATCTTAGAATACTTCTTACTAGACAATAACCAATCTACCATCTGTTGGGGAGTGTAAGTCGCTGGTTTATCGTAAGTACCTTTTTTCACATATTCATCTACAGCCTTTTTGAGATTTTTATCACCCTTTTCTAAAATTTGGTATAATTCGTCGTCCCCGTAGAATTCTAACACCTGTGATATTTGTTTTCTCATTTTCCCGGTCGCATGATCGGCTGAAAATATAATAAATTTATACATATCATAACCCGGAACCATAAAATTAATCATACCAAAGTTTGGAAAATCATAAGAACCGATGTATTTACCGTCGTCGTAAACACATGAAAGTCCGAAATCTATAATAATAGGTATATGCCCAGGTTTGTTAACATGATAAGTTGTGTTATCCAATGGTATGGTATAACTCAAATCATCATCTTCCTTCACCATTACATTACCTGGGTGGAGATCAAAATGGGTAAATCTGATTTCACGTTGAGCAGTTTCCAACGTTAATAAAAGTTGAGCGAATAATATTAACCACGTATTAAATTTTATCCTTTTATTCTCCAATAAATCCGCTAAAGATTCCCCTTTTATTTTTTCGTATATAACGAATGCTGTTTTTTTCCCCTTACCTGAACATATTTTCTTTTTAGAATTAAGTTTTGGACACAAGAATGCCCCCAATGTGTACATCATCGTAGGCATTAAATATCTCATTTTGTTAATACACGTTATCCCAATATAATATTCTCTCAACAACCCGGCTAGTCCAGACACTTCTTGTGGTACTTTTATTATTACTTGAATATCGTTTGATAATATATCCGTTATATACACAATCCCTTCAGCACTTTCAATGTTTAGTTTTTTCATTTTAGTTATCCATTTCTGAGCACTGGGTGTCAAATTCCTCAACCCACCGACCTCGTTTTTGTTTTTAACATCTGTTAAAAACAGTGTGTCAAAAAGACATAGGACAGCCTTCATATCAGGACCGCTAATATATTTCTGATTCAAAATATTTCTAACCATTGAAGTAGATATTTCATATATTCTGTCAGTGTATTTATCACGTATTTGACACGTAGATTTATTATTAAATTCAGATAGAATAAAGTTCTCTTGCCGTTTTTCCATTTCTTATATATTGAAATTATAAGAAATTATTATGAACTATTTTAATTTGGGAATTCTTGGGAATATCTTTGATAATATTCAGTTGCAACACTTTTGTTAATTCTACTCTTTTCATTCATATAAGGCTCTGGTATACGACCAACTCTCTGTGTCATGGGTATATTAGCCCTAGGGTTAAACCCACCCGGTTGGATCTTAGTAGGTAATCTATCGTAACTTCTTGAAGACATATTACTGTCCCTCTTATAATCCCCAGGGTTGATAGTAAATTTAGTAAGTGGTGTATTTCTTTTCAAAACGATATCGTTATCGTGGGTTGTTCGTTTGTAGGTTGTATTATGTCCCTTATTAGTGTTCATTGAGTGTTGTGGTGTATTTCTGGAAAGTTGGATTTCGTCATGTATATATTTCACATTAGATTTCGCATTTTTAGCAGTGTTATACGTTATGTTATGGATATCCTGTACCGAAACAGCAGATAAATCCAAAATATCAGCAAGAGATGTTGTTCTACTCTTATTTGAAGATATATTACTTTTTGTAGTAATATTATTAATTTCCCTGTGTACATATGGTTTAGAATCTAATTCGCTGTTGCGAACATGAATGTTCCTAGCCTTCGCCGTGTAAGCCTTTGTATGTCTTCTATCATCGTTAATACCATTCGCTGGTTTCATGACCTTTGTATTCGAAATCCCCATACTCTTCACACCGGACGAAACAGATAGATTGGTAGTAGGTTGGATAACATATTTGACCTCAAAAGGTTCAACCACTGGTGCGTGTATTGTGTAAAATGCGGTCGGTCTAACATCTGTACTCAAGGGATTCTTTACAATTAGACGAGACTTTTTAAAGTGTTCAGGCGCATACATTTTTTTGTTATCATCCCTACAGCCAGGATTACTAACAACTTTTGTTGCTAATCTAGGAAGACGTGACAAAGGAAGTAATTCTTCCTGTCGTCTTATTGGTGGTCTGAAAGCACCATCTTTCATAATAGGGTAAGGAAGTCTTGACTGTGTTTGCCCACCAATCACCGTACTACCAGATGCAGACCCCCCTACGTTGTTGTAGGATACAGATACTGAGGGATTCACCCCGCGTGAAAATACATTTATATTTTCACTAATGCGATCTCCAGATTCTCCAATAAGTTGAGAGATATCTATTGTGTCACCAACCTTATCTTTACGACGGGTCATAACAGATTTTGGTGGATCACGTATTATATTCATACTAGTCCCCCAACCTTCAACCGAAGGAAGAGTTACTGTACCATAATTAGTTAGTCCTGAATAACTAAATGCCATTTTGTTATTATAAAGGTTTTTTTATACTAATATTTTAATTATACTATTTTTATATGAAACTTTTACTACCACACTCGCTATCGCAAAAAAAACAGTCTCCTTTTCCGGATTTCTTCAAAAACTAAATTGATAATTATTATTATTACTGATGAAAATAACAAAATGATGCTCACTCGTTACCAAAAGAATATCCTCCAGCCAGTTGGGAATACCGAACTACTGTATGACCGCACCCAGAAAACAGAGTATCGTAATTATATTAAGGATCTTCTGACGAAGATCAACAGGTCATATACAAGGGAAACCAAAGTCAGACTAGCCGAACGGCTCTTCTGTTCACTTATTGTGAACAAGTGGTTCTTCATCGGCTACACTCAATTTCAGAAGGTTGTTATTAAAAAAATACGTCAGTTGACCGATGTTGAGATCTCGTGGGACGAAGCACGGGTGTTTAGAATTCACCTTGAAAAAATAATGGCAGATGTTAATAAAGAATAAGAACACAATAACCCCACCTTTTGGTAGAATTAACCAAGTCGGTATCCATACGAATTATTCCACTCCCCCAGTTTACACCATTTAGACTCTTTGAATAGTATTAACAACCGCGCTAGATGGTCATTGTCATCTGTACTACATGTGTTGTGATCTGATAGAAATGAACTGACCGACGAGAACGTTTTCTTTGTTGGGAATTTGTAAATATATTTTGCTGGTATTCCTACCCTGTAATCACGATATAAATTCAATATTATCTCGTAATCCTCGTTGTCTAAACCCCAAGTCATCAATATTTTCATAACAAGTTGGGAATCCATTTATTTTTATTCTGTATTATTATTTATATTGGTTTAGAATAAATGCCTGCTAAATTGAGAACTAAACTCAAGCAAGAAGAATTCTATTGCGTAAGTTGTAGAAAGCGCGTGAAAGGTGATGACATCTGTATCAAAACCTTTAGGAACAAACGGATGGTCGGTGGTAGCGTCCCCACCATGACGGGGACCTGTAAGAAATGCGAAACCAATGTATACAAATTTATTAAACACAGTGCCAAAGACCGCCTCACCGAGAAATACGGAAAGTGTTAAGTGTCCCAAAAAAATCTTTTATATAATAAAATGAACAAACGAAAACTTATGATACTTTCAATAATATTGTCAGTGTTATCCATTGTTTACGCCATTTTATCATATTGTGGATGTATTAGATACATAATTATGCACACAGACTCGTGCGAAAAATATATCAAAATGTATAAAGATTTACCACCAACCAACGAAAACCATAAAGTTGTTTTATCATTCACAACAACTCCCGAAAAAATTAACAATATAAAACCAATTATAAACTCAATTTTAGACCAGACTACTAAGGTAGATCAAATAGCATTAAACATACCTAAAAGCCTAAACTATGATATACCAACATATTTTACTAAATTCGCAAATATTTACAGACCCGGGAAAAACTACGGAGATGGGAACAAAATAATACCAACCCTTCTCAGAGAAGGTGAAAAGGATACAATAATTATTTACGTTACCGATTGTTATGTTATGGGGAAGGATTTTATAGAAACAATGATTGATTATCACGACAATTTTCCAGGAAGAGCGATAGTCTCTGAATATGGTGTTTTAGTAACACCTGGGTTTTTTGACGAAAATGTTGTTGGTGATAAGGTTTTGTATACAGATGAATGGATAATAAATCATCTTACAGTGGGAATTAAAAAGATAGAATATAATGAAACTTTCAAATCTATGTAATTTAAACTAAAATTTTAGTTTAAATTAATTATTTAGCACTGAGACGGAAAACAGTATTAACATTAAACCCGTTTTCCTCAAACGCTTTTAATGTTGATTTAATTTCAGAATCATTATTAACTTCTTCTAACATCTCGTCTGATGTTATTCTCTTAACATCAACCGTGTTTTCAAATTGTTCAATAATTTCATCATCGTCATCATACCAATCAGTGAAATCCACCATAATATAAACAATATTATTATACATTCCAACCATCCACCCATCGCTTTCATAGTGAGAATCCATGAAAGATTCCAAACGGATATCGTCAATCTTCTTATTTATCTTCGGCTTCTTGACATTTTGGTTTCTAAGAACATCCTCAGCCTTTGCTACTTGAAGTTTTGCTAGTAAAATGGCAGCGACAACATACCCGTGCCCAAATGGAGCAGTCTCATCATCCATTTTTTCCTGAAGAAAATCCCACGTTACAAAATGACCTTCCGGGTATAAATTCAAACGTGGACCGTCACCGTCCAAAATCATAACACCAGACCCATTCTGTATCATTTCTATCATAATACTCATAGCCGGAAGATCCTTAACCTTCTCACAATATTTCCGAAGATATACGTAACGAGCCTGCTTGTATGTATGTTTTTTTCCATCGTACCACCCAAATTTGGGTTTATAACTTTTCCAAACATCGTTATCGTCCTTGTATCTAGTACCCTGTAAATATCTCTTTCCTTTTGTTTGTCCTGCCCACTTCTTTCGCCAAGCCCAAAATTTATCGGTCAACTCGCCATCGGAATCTAAATGACCCAACTCCGTATATACTTTGTTTGCTTGCCAAAATAATTCGAAATTATTAAAGACTAACCCATCATATGCTATAACAGGGTGTGTTTCGCCTTTCAGAGGGGATAATGTTTTGCTTTTTGCCGTTTCCAACGTAATAGGGGATTTTAGAATATTACCGCCACCACTGGTGACATCTATGTTTTTGTAATCATCAAATACGGGGTTTTTCTGACCAGTTACACCTCTGCGTCTTTTTGCCCCAATACGTAAATTAAATGTGTACATATTTTGTAGATCTTTGTATTTACAAAATATATGTTTTTTTATTCTCTAGCGAGATAAATTCCATTAGAAACTGCGTATTTGGCTACCTTTACCAACGGAGAAAATCCAATAAGACCCATTCCTATTGGTGCATGCCTATCTTTTTTAGACCCTCGCGAGTGTTTAGAGTCATTGTAGTGTATTAACTTGACTGGGACTTCCAAACTTTCAAACATTAACAACATTCGCATATTCTCATACCCAGACGCAAATACATGACAAGTGTCAAAACATATAGCGGTTCTTTCCTGAACGTCCGACGGGAGATCTAACCAGAAGTTAGCGAGTTCAACCGGATCATCCAATATAGACCCGCCACTATCAGTTTCTAACAACAACGGACAATCGGGTGTTGTTGTGACAGCGACGCGTATAACATTATCCCTCATATTATTATAAGCAGTTTCATATGACATTTTTGATTTCTTACCTAAATGAATGACCGCTCCTTTCCCACCAATTGCTCTAGTTGTTTCTAGTTCTTTCACTAGAGCAGTATAAACCCAATCGTCATCGTAGTTACGACTAAGGTTGAGAGTATATGGGGTGTGTACAAATAAATGTATATTATGGTGTAGTACATGCTTAAGAGTTTTTGCAATATCAGGGTCTGTAAAATGGTGTTTAGCCTTTATATTACTACCTAGAAATATTTGGATAGGTTGTTGTGTTGTAAACGGTGCTATATTTTTATACATTGCGCCCCTACGTGTGGTATGCCCACCAATATACGACCGTATATTGATAAAATCAAGCATATCTTCCTCTGAAATATCCAACCTAGTTTCTTTGTTAATTGCTACATCCTGAAGCATGGCAAGGTATTTTGTAGAATCCCAATCAGATAAGTCGATTCTTATTACCTGCTTTTGGGCTGGTAGAATTAAACCGATATGGGTTATTGGTAGATCATTAGCCTGGGCAAGAGCGTAATATGTGAGTAATTGAAATATTGTTGACACTCTCATTCTACCAAATCTCCCAGACATCTTGATATCGTAAACCGTATCACCCGCGACAACGTCTGGATGACCCGCTACTTTCCCACTGATCCATTCAACGTTTTCCATAATGTTAGAACCTTCTGGAAATGTTGTAATGGCGAAGGTTGCCATTTTCTGGAAATATTCAAGATCCTTCATTATTACAGGAACTGTAACCGGATTTTGTATAACACCAAGTTCATCGATAAGATCATCCTCCGAGAATGTTTGTTGTCTGGCTGCTCTAAGAAACACCTTTTCCGCAAAAATACCCATAAGAGATGGTGTTATTTTTCTAGCAACTTTAGGGAAGTCCCCTCCCACTTTAGGGACTTTTGTAAACATTGTTTTTTTAGGTATAATACCTGCTTTTTTCAACACTCCGTATTCAAGCGATCCTATTAATGTTCTGGTGCGATGTATTTTTGGAGTACCATCAGAAGGGGTCGTTATATGTTTTTTTTCAGGAGAACAAGTTAAATCGTATAAACTGGGTGATAGTACCATAATACTATCACCTTCAGTACCTATTGGGCTGTCATCAGTACACATTTATTTAGTGTAATATTCTTTATTAATAATTTGATCTCTTCTATAATTTGCTTTAATAGCCAACCTTCCGCATTTCTTTATTAATAATTTAATAAAGAATCGTAGTAAATCGTGTTTACAAATCAATAATAGTTGTCTTGACGGTGCATTTCTCAATATCACCGTAAAATGATCGGAATAGAACACTGTTTGTTGGGTTATGCTCATATACGAAAGACCTACCCGCAACATTTCTCTTTAGTTCTCGAGGGTCGACGTTACTGACAGACTTGAAATATTCCTCCCTAACTTTCTCAAAGTTTACCATCGGAAGAATCACAATACCCTCCCATTCCTTCCTTTTCCCAGCAAGATCAATATCGAAATCGTCAGGACAAAATTCGTGGAGAGGGGATGTATTACTTGTGAGCAACCTACACAGAGGCTCTGGGATTAAACTAGCACTCTTCGGGGGTAAAACCGAAAGCAACTGCTGGAATGGTACGGATGGGATTGTACGACCATACTCTGGGAATACAAAAGTATCCATATGTTCAGCAAGAACTGATGCCGGTGGTGCATAATGATACGGGTAACGCCACTTCCAGTTCGGAACACCTTGGGTGTAGTATGAAATAACCCACTGCATTCCTTCAAAATAGTGGTGACAAATATTTTCCATACTGTCACCTGGTGGGAACTTTTCAGAACAGTATGTCTTCCTGTACTTGTCAATGTCCAGTTCCCACTTACCCTTCTTACCCTGGGTTGCACACCCCTCAACAAGAGGATCGGGGAAGAATGATTTCTTGCGTGCAAGTTTCTCCTGCATTAACTCCTTTTCGTGCTGACCAATGACTGCTAAAAAGGCAGCCAACGGTTTCTTGTTAAACTTAACGTCACCATCAGTGTTTGACGTAATGTGCCCGTAAGAGGCACCCACCAGTTTGTAAACATCAATGATCACCTCAATACCATTCTCGATGATTTCAATTGATGGGATGTGGGGGAGGAAATCGTTACCCACAATAAAGCACAGAAATATAAAGTCATCAATTGCCGATTTACGACTGAACTTGTGTGTCTCTGACTCCCACATCATAATACCAGATAGGGTCTCCCGAACATTTCCAATGTTAATACAGAAGAATTCGTTACCAGGGTCGTATAAATCCTCCCTCAGAATATAAAAGTTGGGGAGGTGTGTCCCCAAAGACAACATAATCAAATCGGCATCAAGACCGTTGATACAATATGTTTCGGTAGGATCACCGTAATGACGAATATAGTTAATAATCTTGTGTTCCCCTTCCCCAGGGGACTTCTCATTGGAGAAGACTACCTCAATATTCTGCCATTTCGGATCTTCACTGATCCTCTTCCTAATGTACCAATCAATGTACTTGGAAAGATAATCCATAAACTTCGTACCAGGAGTGATGGCATTAGAATCAAATGGTGCTTTCTCTTCAGCATCCTTGGCAGACCTGAATCTACGTTGACGCTGCTGTGCCTGCTTACTTAACGGTGCCGGTCCGTCAACGCACAAAATAAGTCTCTTGTTTGGTTCAACAATGTTAAATAGTTTTTCGACAGTCTTACATACGTCTTCGAACACCCGAAGTTGAAGTTTTAGGGCGTTTGGCTTTCGAGTGGTGTTTCTCCTCTTGAGAAGATTTGGCGGAGGCTTACAGTTTCCGTACTCATAAATTTTCTGTGTCGAATTGTGAAAGACACCGTTCATATCAATCATCAAATTGTCTACTTCTACGTTGACATCGGACAGGATCTTACCCCGTCTCATTTTATACATATCTTTAGAGAATTGGTTCTTGAACCAATAGAAAAAATGTTTAATCCCCATGTTGTTTGTTTTGTTTTCTATTTAGGTTTTAGTTCTTAATTATCAATTTTATAATTGTATTCTATATTCTGGAAATATAGAAATATTGTAGCAACTACTTACAGCAACCGTTTCCTAGGCGGAGCATCTCCAAAATCCTCTTCCTCTTCCTCTTCCTCTTCAATAATCTCTTCATCCTCGTCATAAACCATCGAGTTATAAATGACAGTCATCATCTTTGTTAGATTCGCAATCTGCTTCTCAATCCGAGCCAACTGAGCGGATGATGCTACATTTGACGACCCCTGATTCTGATAAGGCGACTGTTTAGTGCTTGAAGAAAAAGAGTTTTGGGCGATGACCTCACCCTTCTCCTTATATTTCTCAACATTCGCCTGTTTGGATTTAGAGAAGATCCAACCTTCTCCACCACGAAGACGACTGTTAAACTTACCCCCTAGGTTTGTAAGATCATCAGTGAGGTTTTCGATATCTCCTCGGACCACGAACGACTTCTCCGAGTATTCGGTGATTTGGATATTTTTCTTTTTCTGTACGTTAGACATTTCTACTTTTAGTTTTGGTGCTGTATATTTATTTCAAATTTATTTCTAAAATAATTATACAAGATCTTCAAAAATCCGGAAAGTCGGAAAGTACGTACTTTCCGACTTTTGTTCAAAACATAAATATATAAATGGATCTCAACACAAATATTGTAGAGCATTAGCAATCGTTCCAAAATCAAGCAAAACAGCCTGTAATAATTAGCAATAATTAGCAATAATTAGCAATAATTAGCAATTTTATTCATTACATAATTAGCAAAATTGCTAATTATAGATCTAAAGGGTTAAAATTTAACGTTAAATGAAATGTGGATTTTGTAGTAATGAATTTTCTAACAAACAGAATCTTAACGCACATCAAAAGCGTGCTAAGTATTGTTTAAAATTACAAGGGATTGACGGTGAAGAATATACGTGTGAAAATTGTGATAAGAATTTTAATTCTAAATATGATCGCGAAAGACATTTTAAAATATGTAAGAAAACTAGACTAGTCAAATCTCTTCAAGATGAAAACGATTTACTAAAAAAGGAACTGGCGTTGAGTCAGAAAGAGTGTAAAATATTAATAGATCAATTAAAGAACTTTAGAAAAGATTATAAGGATCTCGCAACAACTGCTGTAAAAAGACCTACAACAAGTACTAAAAATGTCCAGATAAACAATTACATTAAGAATATGCCACCGTTACTGGAAAGTGATTTGACTAGTAATGTTAATAATTTGACGTTGGATCATCACGTGAAAGGGGTTGAAGGTTATGCCGAATATGCTTTAGAATTCCCCTTTAAGAATAAGATAGTGTGTGTGGATACTGCTAGAAACAAGATTAAGTATAAGAATGAGGACGGTGACATTATAGAGGATGGTGGTTTTAAGAAAATGATGGTAAAGTTATGTCAGGCGTTAAAGGATCGTAGTTTTAGCCTAAGTCAGGAGCACTATGAAAAGTTAGCAGATAGTTATACTGACAGAGAGATGGATGAATTTAATTTTATGGAGACAGCAATGGCTATAACCAAGTGTGCTAACGGGAAAGAGACAGATTTTTGTGACAAGATCGTGAAGATGATAAGCAAAGAGTCAGTCGTCAATGGTGTTTAATATGATATAGATATATCATATTAGGATTTCTTACGGGTTTTATCCTTGTATAACTTATTTTTTATCTTAGTACACGGGCGACAGTAACTGAAGTGTCCATCTACAGAAGTTCGACACTTATTAAATTCTTCAACTTTCTTCTTTTCCTTACACATACTACAATTCTTTTCTGTTTTGTGAACAACTGGTTTTACGTTACAATTGGAACAAATATATGAATACCCATCTTTAGAGGTTACCAACTCCTTGTACATACTCAACGGATTCACCTTTTTACATCTACGACATTTCTTGGTTTTATCTGCTAACAACGATACCCTCTTATTTTCCTTGGCTTCTTTCTGCCTTTTCGCATAACACTCCTTACAAACACCTTCCTTTTGATCAACATTATCTGGACGATCATAAAATAAACCCAAACCCTTGGTTTCATCACACGATGAACATTTCTTGTGGGTGACCTCTTCAGGTGGAACGGGGATATCTAGAGGTTGTTCGGGTGTATAATGTTCACGTCTTTCGGATATATAATCACATAACCCATTAATCTCATCCATAACAATTTCAGAATCTAACTTAACCCATTCTCTCTTTTTCGAACCTTTGTAATCAGATTCACATCTTTTAGAATCTAAAATATACAATAGTAAAGTTTCAACAGATTTCATACATTTCATAGGACGTTGAAGTAAAAGTTCATATTCATGTGGAGACGCGTCTCCGTAATCTTGTAGACGTCTATCAATATCTTTAGTACACCCAATTTTATATTTACCATCTATATCAGGACTTTTAACTAAATAAACACAATTCCCTTTTGGGTTTGTTTTACGCAACTTTCTTTTTAACAAACTATTCAAATGACTTATCTCCTTTTCCTTATCATCTAACTTTTTTTGAAACTTGTACTCACCTGTTTTTCGAATAGACGGTAATACATCTTCACATACCCACTCCTGGAACTTTTGAGCAACAGGCTTGTTTGATCTCATAATTAATCTGTAAAGACCAGGCTCTGTTAATGTTAACATTTCTTGCCCTGTATAAGAGGTATCGCTTTTAACTATACCTTTCCATTTTTCTGGAATATTTACAAGAGCGTGAGATACATTTTTAATTTCTAAAATATTACATATATCTTTAGCGAAAAATATAGGTTTATTAGAAGTACCCACAACTCTAACGGTAGAATTATTGAAATCAAATGTCTTTTTTACTAGTTCCGTCATCTTTTATTTAAGAGAATATATTCTCTTAAATAAGAATTTCCTTTTTGTAACACTTATATTATTCAGATTTCCATAAAGGTTGGGATCTCGCCATCCCCTTCCTGTACAGGTGAAAGCACCTTCTTTCTGGTTGTTGAACGTTTATGACGAGTGCGACTTCTTTTGACTTCATACGGGTCACTTTTTGATAAAGAAGCCTTCGGTAGTTGGGCAATGTCAACGGTGATATCCATCATTCCAGTTCCTATGTGGGCGCGCTTACCACAGATGATAGATGCCGAAACACCCTTTGTCGGTTCAATGTCCCCGTGTGCTGCCGCATTTAAGAAATTGTCCATTGTTTCCTCAAATGAGGCTCTTCCCATTGGTCCACCGTCACCCTTCCTCAGAGTGTACCTCGAGATGGATGATATCGTTCCGGAGTTTGTCATCCTGTCGACAAGAAGTTTGGTGTGGCATTCGTTAATACCGTCCATGATACCCATGAACTCCTCGATAAGAAACTGTCTCGATGCCTCAATACCGAGGGTTTCATAAATATCCCAAACATTGTTGGAGATGGTTCTTGTATAGTCAACGGACGGGTGTGCCAGAATCTTCTGGAAGTCACTTCCGTCCGTTTCTACGATCCACTCCCCGTCTTCCTGTACGTAGTATATCTCTGAAATACCAGCGATTCCACACAGGGTGATTTTTTCAAGAGCTGGCTGGACGCATTCCTCCATGTAGATCTCAGAGGCGTTGCTGCTGTCAATAAACAGCAATCTGTCCGACGGGAGGTCAATATTCGTGGTGTCAACAAAGATGTCGAGTTGTCCATGAGAGGGAGGTGAGTAGACACATTTCAGGTCTCCAAATTCCGAGTGGATATAATCCGCTATGTCTTTCATAGTAAGTTTGTAGTGAAATAACTTGTCAATATTCATTTTGATTGAAATACAGTCGGTGTACTCTGCGAAGGAATCGTCAAACATGATCTTGAACGCATCGTACCATGTCTCGGGTTCCTTGTTAACACACGCGACGATATCAAGAGTGATATCCGCAAATGTCAGACCCACTATCGTGTGTCCAACCGAGTCCCTCGTTTCCTGTAGGGTTTTGTGATCATCGTTGAAGTAAATCTTACAGTTAACTATTTTGGGATCTTTGGTTGCGTTTAGCAACTCTTGAAACCGGGGAACACCTGCCGTCATCCCTTTCTCAGACTGCCCAGCCTTGTGAAATGTATTAAGGGTCATCTGAGTTTGCCTCTGTCCAATACTCTGTCCTGAAACAACACCGACGCTTTCTCCTGCTGGAACGAGGGAACTGAAATACATCTCCTCAAGTTGTTCTTTCAGTTCCGGTATTAGGTCGGGATAAATTTGTTTAGGTCGAAGTTGTTTACGGAACCGTTCTTTGTTGGCATTCACGACCGACATGGTCGTGTCGAGTGGGACACCAACCTGTGGTTTTATAAAGTCGATAATATCTTCAATTTCATCTTTTGTTAGTAAGCGAGTCATTTTCAATATATTTAGTTGTAGTTTCATATTTTTTTCAAGTTTATTTTCGTTTATGTTTTAAAAGCCTGACGCTTACAAACAAAATGTCACTTTATAAAAAATACAGTGACCTCGGGGCACCCGAAAAAGATGACCCAACCTTGGGTAATACGACAGACATTCCTCGTGTCCAAAGTATTCAACACAAACAAGGACTGATATCGCATAATAGGGTCGTTGTTATTGATATTTACGCCGACTGGTGTGGGCCATGTAAACATGTTGCCCCTCTCTTTGTCAAACTTGCAAAAAAATACAGCAATGAATGTATTTTTGTAAAAGAGGATGCGGATGACCAATTTACACCAGACTGCACCGGGGTTCCTATGTTTCAGATTTATATGGGTGGTAAAATTAAGGATACCATTATGGGAGCCGATCTTAAAAAGGTGGAACAGTCAATTGTCGACGCTATAAACGGGGGCTAGGTTCTTTTTATTTCAATTGTTATATAAATTTAAAAACTATTTTACATATGTAAAATAGTTTCTCCGCAAAAAGTTCCTGTTTCTATAAAATTTGTAAATGCTCTATAATCTGTTTGTATTTTTTACAAAAAATACAAATTAATATTTGGCATAATAAAATTATAATAATTATATTTAAATAGTAAGATATAATATAAAAAATTATCATGAAATACATAACTTATAAGCATACATCTCATGAGAGATACGTTTCTAATGGTTCTGTTTTTCAAGAAATATTATCTTGCTATATAATATCAATATTTTGTAATTTAGAAGTAGTATATCATGAAACTTGGAAATATTGCGGATTTATTACACCCAAGTCATTTAAAAGAAATACAACTAAATCGCTTGATAATTATGAGGCAAAAATTAATATCAATAATTTTTGTAAATGGGAAAGTTTAAATTTTCAGGACTTAATAGATATTAAGACTAAAATTAATAAAATGAAAGATAATACATTAATTATACTGGGGAATGTTTGCTTAATAAATCCAAGTTATTTATATAAATGGTATAAAAGTGGCTTACTAGATGTTGATTATTATAGTAATATTTTTTTACCCAAACTGAATGAACTATATTTTTATGATCATTCTAATAAAGAAATTGAAGAATTCTACATACACATAAGAAATGGTGATATTGGCAAGAAATTTTATGATTCTGGATTAAATTTAAAATATTATACTGATATAATAAAAAAAATTAATAGTGTAAGTGATATAAAAATAAATATAATATATGAGGGTGGTGATATAAAAAAAACAACTCTTACACTAACAGACTGTTTTACAAAGGAACGAAAAGGATATAATCATTTGTGGGTTACAGAATTAGGTGAATTACCAAATGTTATTTTAAAAGAAGGAAATTTAGATAATCTGGATCTCCAAATAAATGAAATGTGTCGAGCTAAGTATTTAATATTATCGCCTTCTTCATTGTCATATTACTCCGGGATGATATCAAAAGGTATTAAATTTATAGATATTAAAATGATTAATATTCGTAAAAATATACTATTAAATACCACTTGTTTACCAACTTTTAATGTATTTCGGGAGTTTGATGAAATTTCAAATTATTTAAAAAAAGATGCCAGTAAAATGAATTTAGTTTAGATTTATATGACAGACACCAAATATATATTTTTTTATGTACTACTTTTATTTTCTTTCATTCTTCATTTGTATCACCCTGTGAAACAAATTCATACAATTTAATGTAACAACATTTGAAATTTCCTCAAATTTTGTTGATATCGTAATACCGGATACAACTCCAGCCGTATAGCCTAAAAAACTAGAATATGATAATATCACACCTATAATCACCCCACATAGTATTAAACCACTTGCCTTTTCATTGACCTGTCTCATGATTCGTTCGTCCTTTTCGTCTAGCAAAAGTTTCAAGCGTTTTTCCATTTTACTCATTTATAATATTATTCTTGATTTAAATAGTTTTCCATATTATATAAATGACTAGATTCAAAGAGAAGTATTCTTTTGAACAAAGACAAGGTGAAGCCATTCGTATAATGAAAAAGTATCCGGATAGGATCCCTGTGATTGTTGAAAAGAGTGAGGATAGTGATATCCTTGATATTGATAAGAAAAAGTTCTTAGTACCTAAGGATCTCACGATGGGTCAGTTTACTTATGTAATAAGGAAACGTATTAAACTTGCGCCAGAAACAGCAATTTTCCTATTTATTAACAATACATTACCAGCATCAACATCTCTTATATCCCAAGTGTACAAACAGCACGCGAACAAAGACTTATTTCTTACAGTGACGTATGCGGGTGAGCAAACTTTTGGAATGGATAGTGATTCTTTACAACCCAGTGATATAAAAAAGATCCCCTGTTTCCATGAAACAGCCTACAATGGCGTGTGTCCGCTTCTACACGACGATTACCACAACAGATATTGCTACCATTTTGCTGAAATTACGAGTGATGGAACTGTCAAAAGAGACACCTCCGGTCACCCAATGTGTCAATACTATCTTACACAGTGTGATCTAAAACTGAATCCAGAACATCGTAGTATATTTGCACATTACCATTAAAGAATATCAAATTATATAACTGGATATTATTTAGTTTTGGGTATTCGTGGGGTCCTTATAAAAATTACGAACTTCAACACATTACACGAATAGGACAACTAACAACCATTTTCTTCAAGTCATCGGCACTAAAATCATCACCATTCAAATTTGAGATTTTAATTCCACTATAACCATTTGTCTTATATTTTATACCTTTCACATTCTTGTGAAAGTTTTTATTCCACGAGATAAACTGGATATTATTTAGTGTTTGGGATTGATTTCTTTAGCAAGACCCTGTAACGCAATGCTAAGATTTTTGGCATTATTGTGATTTCTAAGAATGACAGTTAGAACACCAATATGAACGGTTCTATATATAATCATTTTTTCATTTTGAGATATACGATTGATTCTCCCTTCTATCTGCTCGCGTGTAGCATTGTTACTTGGGTACACAGACGTAACCATCGCAGACAATCTTGTCAATGTGTAACCCTCTGCTTTCCTTATAGGTACTATAACAACCTTATAATCAGGAACTTTCCCAGCCTTTACATATTCATCCGTGAGAAATATACTATCACCCCCAGTTAAACGGAATATATCTTTGCTTTTCAGAGATGTGCCTTTTAAAACCAAATCGTAAAGAGTATTTTGGTGTGTTGTGTCTTTTGCTACAACCATTACACCTCTCCCCTCTTTTAACAATTTGTTTGTCAACTTTATCATTTCTCTATCAGAAGCGTCATAACAAATATCACTCGATTCTTTCCATTCATTGTAAGATGGGTTTATGTTTGTTCCACCGAGTGCTGGTGGAACAAGTTGCCTGTATCGTTCTTCCTCTTTTACTGTAAATGATGCAGCCACTTCCTTGAAATCTATCTTCACTCCAGTATTTACCTTTTTGGCTATCATACTACTCGCAGCGACCCAGAAATTTTTTGTATTTACTTCGTACGGAACAACCTGCTCTAACCACCCAATAAGTTTATAGGTATTAGAGTCAATAACTGGAGTACCAGTAAGTACAATAAAATCTCTTGATAAATGGGCTATTTCCAACGCAACACTCGTTCTTTTAGTATCGTTCAGAGTTTTATGAACCTCATCCACAATGAAGAATGTTTCGGGTGCTTTTTCGGTAAGGGTTTCCTCACATCTACGAATATGATCGTGCTCTATCAAATTAATAGCGTACGGAACGGGTAAACAGTCGTTAGAAACTGTGATATTTTCATTTTTATATAACCCCTTTTTCTTTGTGATATTTGCTAGAGGGATTATAAGATTAATAGGGATATCAAAATACTTTATTTCTTGAATAATACTCTTAATAGCAGACTCGGGCAAAGTATAAACAACATATTTGGGAAGTTTATGGTTATCCTTCAAATATTTGAGATAAGAAAGAACCGATAAAGTCTTACCCATCCCAACAGGGACCCAAATAAAACTACCTTTAGAACCAAGTAGGTGTCTTTTTATCATATCATCAACGATTTCCTGTTGATGCGCCCACAAAACTCGTTTAGTGTCATTAAATACAATCTCATCCCACTCCTTAAAATCTTTTTCGGAAATAGAACCAGAAATCTGTATCGAAATTCTATTCTTGATAGCCCACAACATCGGTCCTACAGGAACTTTGAATTTACCTGGTCCGTACTTTGATGGTGAAATCGCGGCAGGATACAATGTTGATAACCTGAGAAGAAATTGATAAGCACCAACATCCTCGAGTATCACAGAATGGTAAGTACCTGATCCATCACGAGATATCCTATTTATCTCTATTTTTGGGTTAAAAGTAGAAAGATACACCAACGCTCTCCGAACAATATTTTTGTTTGTTTCATTGACAAGTTTAATCAGTTTCTCATCAGCACCTTCTTCTACCCCGTTTCCAACATGTTCCAGTGAACTTTCTATACTCCACGGAACATATTCAGGGTGTACGGGAAGAGTGATATCCAAGTGTTTAATATCATCCCAGTTGGTGTACACCTTGTCACCATTCTTCTTAATCGTGTAATACGGATCTTCTTCACCATCATCAACCAAATAAACACTCGCGTTTTTAAGCACAGAATGGGGTGGTGTTGCTTTGTTCAAAAGAATTCCGTTCTTTAACCTATGTTTAACAATTGTAATAGCCGCTTCTTCAGCCTCTGATGTGAGGGATTCTTCCGACATATTTCTTGAAGGGCGTCTTATGACCACCAATTTCAACGGATCATCCCCTGACAATGTAACCAACATATTTGGGTGTTTTGGAGGTTTAACCTCAATTGCACCTACTAACCCAGAAATCCAGGAATCGTCCAAAGTATATTTCAATCTGTAAACACCCTTTTCAGGTCGGTCCTTCTGCTTACCCTGTTTAGATATAAGAAATCTTGTTTGTGCTGTACGTATATGTTTCACCTCGTATCTTGACTCAAACTTTGAGAAATCAAGTTTCATTCTTCTCGGGTTAATACTTGAAGAATGATCCCAAATGTAGCCGAACAGTTGTTTGAATGGCTTCCCAGTCGTACACCCTTCACATGTCTCGTAAACAAAATCTTGATCAAAATAAAGAGCAATCTGAGGAGCCCAATGTTGATCAACACAGTGTTCAATCGGCATAATGTACGGTGTACTTTCAGCAAATTGCATTTCCCAGTTAGGATAATCTCTAGCCCACCCCCTAGCCAATCCTAAATCAGTAGGGAAAGAACGCAGTTCGTCAAGGATGGCAGACGAATTTTTCAATATACTTTGACCAACCTTTAGAACATAAGGTTCATTGGTTATTTCACCCCAATAATCAACCTTTACAGCCATATCTTGATCCAACGCCGTTATTCCAGCGTGTAGCCACGTTTTTAAAAGTTCTTCGTCTGGGCGCCAGTTTCTAACACGTTGAGAAAGAAGTGACCCAGCCATCAGAGAAAATAAAGTTTTGTTCCCATCTGGTAAAGAACTATCCTCGTATATGGTAATAGCAAGACGTTTGGTTAAAGATTCCATACCAGTTACATACCTTTGTATATCTGGTATAAAAGCACCCTGGTGATCCGCTAACAAACACATACATACTACTAGAACAGCCCGAGCATCCACTATTTTACCCATACCTATGTTAACATGGGTTGGTTTAAACCTAATAATTTTCTGTAATAGTGATTTGTAAGAAGCCCCCGTAAATTCTCTCAACGAGAACTTGATTCTAGCAAAATCACACGGGAATACTTCATTGCAAATGATGACAAGCCTGTTTGAATTGTATCTACTTGTATTCACCATTATACCAATTTTGTGGACCCCTTCACTTCCGTTTGGACGGACCCATTTAACTTCTTTATTTTTCTTAGTTTTTTTGTATTTCTTTGTTATACTTCCTATAACAAAAATTTCTTGATTATCTCCAGCATTTGAATCTTTTATTACTCTACCACCAGGAATATCTAAAATCAATTCATCAAAATGATCTGTTATCTCGTAATCTATTGCTATTTTCCACGTGTTACGGGTTAATATCAGAGTGTGGCGCCTTGCTTGACTACCAGCCTTACGAGGCATCATATCCTCAATCTCTTTATATGTCCAATGACCACTGTCTGATTTTGGGTTACCCTGAATCATAATATCTAACTGTTGTGGTGTCAATTTAGCGACGAAATCGCTTGTTCCCGGTTGAATTATTTCCAAAGCACCACCTTCTTGACAAATTGAGTTTTCATTTTCGACTTGGTTTATTTCTAGCCACACTTCACGTGTTTCAATAGACATACCCGAAAAGAAAGGGATTGACCCTAATTTAACAATAAACTTTTCCCACAAGTCTGGATAATATCTCACACCATCCAATATACTTTGTTGCGGTGGTATTACACACTCATGTATCTTTAGAACGGCACCGTGTGATCTTTTTGCAGCACCAACTAAAATATCACCAGGTCTAGCACCTGTGAGACCAACGGTCATCTTTGAAACATGGGTTTCTACCTTTTTAATAGGTTTCTTTTTCAGTGTTATTCTTTTCCCATCAGAATCTAAATCGTAATATTTTAGAACACTGTTGGAAATGCGTTTATTAGTTCCAGGTTTTTTCAAGGCGTAAACACACAATTTTTGGAATAAGACCGCATGTGATTTGTCAAGTTCTTTTAGATATTTGTGATCTAACGTGCTACAATATTTTTTTATAATTTCAACGTTGGTCATTTAGTATTTCTTTTTAAATTATAAATTATTTTCATATGTATAATAAAGAAATGTCAAAATCACGTAAATATTCTTCAAAGAAGAAGGTATCCGCGACTAAAACACTGGCACAATTGCAGAAATTGGCCAAACAAAAGGGAGTCACATATTCTGGTCTGAAAAAAGCCAGTTTGATCGCAAAACTTCGCAAGGTTAAGTCTCGTAAGGCGAGCCGTAAGAAGTGCAAGAGCAACCAGTCCCGTAACAGGTCCACTGGTCGTTGTCGCAAGAAGAAGTCCGCTTCGCGCCGCCGTAAGTCTCGCAAGGCGAGCCGCCGCCGTAAGTCTCGCAAGGCGAGCCGTAAGAAGTGCAAGAGCAACCAGGTGAGAGATCGCTCCACCAAGCGTTGTCGCAAGAAGAAGTCTGGTAAGAAGAGCCGTCGCCGCAACAAGTCGGCCAGACGCACCAGCCGTAAGCGTAAGTCTTGCAAGAGCAACCAGGTCAGAGACAAGTCTACCAAGCGTTGCCGTAAGAAGCATTAGATTCCTTATCTTATCATAAAATTTTAAGTATTTATATACATATATAAATAAATGACTAATTTGTCTTTACAAGATTATTTGTAGACAGCATCGTGATACATAATAATACGTTTATTAATAGCAGTATCACTCCCGTTTTCAACCGCATGTTTTGAAAATGGATACATCCACCTTATAACACTAGCCGGGAAAGCAGAAAATGGATACTTGGTCGTTGGGTTTTCACACATAACAAGCAACTTCTTATAATCCTTTATTTCACCGGGTCCTACAATAGGGAATGTTTCCTTTGCGGGGGAATCATTTACTGGAGGTTTCTTTACTGGTTTATTTACTGGAGGTTTATTTACTGGAGGTTTCTTTACTGGTTTCTTTGCCGGAGGTTTCTTTACTGGTTTCTTTACTGGTTTCTTTGCTGGTTTCTTTGCCGGAGGTTTCTTTACTGGTTTCTTTACTGGTTTCTTTACTGGAGGTTTCTTTGGATCTGGATCGGAACCATCGTCTGGTTCTAACTCTTCTGTTCCAATTAATGGACTGTCAATATAGTCCCATGATTTATCTGCCATCGACAGAGCCCATTTAAACTTTTTCAATAACGCCTTTGAATATACAGAACCTAGTTCTATTTTCTGTTTATGAGCCCACGCGATTACCAATCTGGGGTCTATGTAGTTGTCTATTGAAGTAGAGATAGCAACGTTCATTAGATTTGTTTTAGATTCAATATTACTGGTTTTTGTTTCTATTTGTTTTTCAATTGCCTTTGTACTTTTACCCTCCTTCTTCAATGACGCCTTCTTTTTCTTGAGTTCTACTAATTTTTGTTTATCTTTCACAATATTCTCTTTCGCCTTGGTAGATATATTTCTAGAATGGTTAAGGGCTATTGCGACCTCTACGTTTCCTTTGTCAAAAATGACTTTAATTTGTTTCTTGGTTGAATTTTTGGGTATTTTTATCTTTTTCAATGTGTTGTACATAATAACAGACGCTAATCTTGTTCTAAATACTTTTGCTGTGAATTTTTTGTCAAATTGTTTCAAATACAAATTTACTTCTCTGGAATCTATTAAATCAAACAATGCCGATCCCTGTGATTTCCCTTTTGTAAAAGAAACTAGATTTTTGTATATCATTTCTGGTATTTTAATTTCCCGTAGATATCTCACGCTATCTTTTCCTAAGAAATCAAATGTTATATGATTTTGTTTTTTAAGATTCACATGTTTAACGATAAGTGTTGATATTCCGTACGTTTCAGTTTCACCTTCTTTTATTTCATTTCCAACTCTGATACCAAAATTATCAATAAAATATAAAATAGTTCCTAACTGTTTATTTGTTTTGTCTGAAGAAGACGCATCCTTCATGTATTTTTCTTGTACTACTTTGAGATGTTTGTTTAATTTCCGTGCCTTTTGATATTTTTCCAAATCACCAGCACCCTTAAATCTCCCATCAGGTGTAAAATAAACATATTTCATATTACCTGTTATTTCATCTTTCCATTTAGCAATCCACACCGCATTTGTATCGTGAACAATAGCACCCCATTTATGACCAACCGGTGCTCTAGGTTTTTTATCCTTATTTCCAATGTTCAATGTTACATCTTCAGGATTAACCTGATGCTTTATCTTTCCCCGTTTTGGGTTTTTACCAACTCCCATAAAAATAGATACCGGTTCTACGGTATAATTCCCAACCTTCTCTCTTTTTCCGTCAATAAAAGCATATCCGTAATCCCGCTTTCTCTCTTCATCTCTAGTTTTCTTTGCCTTTTTCTCTGTTTTAGAAAGGTCCTTAGCCTTTGGTAAATCTTCTATTTTGGACATTAAATCTTTCCACCCAATTTTTGTAATATCCTTAAACACTGCCTTGTGTGCTGGTGTTAGATACGTTTTAAAATCTGTAAAAAAATTCTTATTAAAGACTGGATCTTTAGTTCTTATTTCTGTGACACCACCCTTTGATTCACTTATTAATCTAGCAGCGTAAAATCTAGCAACCTCTTCTTCCTTTGCCGACAATGGGTATTTTTTACCTCCATAAGTAAGAGATGCTTTTAGAAATTTATATGGTTCCATCAGATGTTTAAAATATGGTCCTCGTTGTTTGATGGACGTCCATTTGTGTCCTTTTTTAGGTTCAGATCCCCACCATTCTTGGGCGTCAACATCGAATACGTAAGGCTTCGAAAGAGTTATGTTCCCAAAATTTAGAGATTTTGTTAGTGTTTTGTTGATTTTTTCGACTCGTTGTATATTAGCCTTTCCAACACTTGTCATAAATACACATACTGAATTGTCTGTTTCCGCGTGTATTGTTACAAAAGGGGCGTCTAGTTTGTTTTTGAACTTTGGTTCCTTTTTACCAATATATAAAGCCTGAACGAAATTCTTAAGGGCATCTATATCTATTTCTTCACTGTCTGGGTTATCAATATCAAAGCAGTATTGTAATGAAGTCATTTATTACAATATGGAAAATTATTTTTAACTTGTTTCTTTTTACATAAAATTTGAAATTATTTTTTATTGTTTATAACCAGATAAATGAGTTGTGACATCTGCTACGAACAAAATAGTTTGGATATACTACCGTGTTGTATTGGTAAGAAATGGTGTACAAAATGTCAAACCAAATATAAACCTAATAGTTGTCCGTTCTGTCGACGAACTCTTTTCAAACTTTCGGCTATCCGTATATTACCACTAAAACAATCCATACAAGTTAACGGATACGTTTCTGAACTTATGTTTCATTGTCAGAACTATAATGTGGTTAAAATAAGTTGTTAAAATGATTTATACAAAATCTAAAGTATAAATCACTTTAACAAAATGAAATTACGTTATACAATTTGTTCCCCTATTAGAATATTACTCCCGATTTCCGGTGTCTTGATGACCTTACCATTTGTGCTTTCACCCAAATTAATAAACTATGTGACTATTCCTATTTTCTACTTTTTCGGGACTTATTTTGTCTTTCTAAATTTCCCCTCAATAAGTGAAAATTTCCAGCAGAAACCAATCTACCTGGAAGATTTGGCAGACAAAAGTGGTCTTGTCAATGATAAATTTAAGAATATTTACGGGTGTTTAATGAACTTTGTTCTTGCTGTGCTATTCGCATCTTTTGCCGAATATGTTATAATAAAAGGCATACGAGACAAACCAATCGTTGAGATAATGGCTATCATAGGTGGAAACTTGGCACTGTATGTTAAAACACAGCAAACGGTTGGCAAGGGATTGCTTAAACTTTGTCATTTTTTGAAAGAAAAAGAAGTGCAAAGAAAACAGTCGTTTGGGTTGGAAATGTCAAGTGTTGGTGTAGCCGTTTAATCTAAAAAATCTATTGTCCCCCTTTAATGTATAACTCCGTGTTATACATTATTTTTGCATATAATCCATTAAATTACCACCATTAAGAAGTTTGGGCTTTTTCATTTGTCTACTCACAAGTGTTTTCCTATCCTTACCAACCTTCTCGTATACTCTGTACTCCCTCGCTGTCCATTCGTGAATAACAAGAACCCCTCCTCTTTTCTTTTCAAAAAGAACAGTTGGTTTATTTCTCTCTGGTTTGAGTTCACCGTAACAATGTATACTTTTCCAAATATACCCTTTGTTATTCGGCATATCTGCCAAGTTACGTTTCATGTACGGCGGAATGCTATCACACGATTTGGTAAAATGGTTGTAAGATCTAGCACAGTCTTTTACGAGGTACCTTTGTGCTCTACACGCTTTAATAGTCGCCTTCCAATATGCATCCCCGACTGCTTTCCTTTCCATTTTTTCCTTTTTGTTCTCAATCTTTTTCCGTTTTGTTTCGGCTGTTTTGATATCAATTTCAGCCTTTGATTTCGCTAGAGTTTCGTTTAACTCATCGTCAAGACAACCGGTATCAATCGTTAACAGCCGGTCTCTCAAGTCCAATAGTTTTTCATTCCTGTCAGCGATCTTGATTTTAAGTTTTTCAATTTGCTTAACATTGAACTCAGTCGCGTTGGTTCTTTTGAACCTTTGAATTGTCGCGGAATCAAGTTCATTATACTTTTCTTGATCTCGAATTTCGATCTTAACTTTGTGTCGCTCGGACCTTCTTTTGACTTCCATTTTATATTTATACTTTTTCCTTTTAACTACAATTAGAAATATAAATATTATTTCAATCACCGTCCTTCTAATATGGTCGCAATACCATATATACCTTCAGCCTCTGCAGCACCTTCCGAATGTTGAGTCCACCACACCATAAACCACGCAAATGCTAAAATTAAAAGACTGATTATAAACAATATAATACCCCCCGATTTAGTAGCGTCTGATGATAATTGAGCCTTTTTAGGGTTAGACGGATCATAAAATATATTTAACATATTGTTTTGCTCATATTTCCTAGTACTGTCAGTAGAAAGTACTATCTCATGCTCTTTGCTATCAACAGTGTATGTTATTATCATATTTGTACACCGATATTGTATTAGTGGATTGTCACGATCAGACTTATTGATATATTCTATACAATCAGGGAGGTTGGAAATTCGTCCAGTTGTTTGACCTATTAAAACCTGTTTGTGTGACATTAGAATTATGCTTATAATAATCCCAATTACACATATCACTGTTACACCGATAGCCTTATATATCGCATACATACGACCCCCTTGTATTAACATTTTGTCACTTCTCATATGACTATTTCCCATTTGTTATTATAAAGAAAAATAAATATTTAAGAGTTTAGAATTAATATAATAAACTATGAACTTTATGTATGCCATAACTCTTATGTTAGCGCCATTTATTGTATCGTCATGTGATTCAAACGGAATCTCAACATTATCTAGTTGTACACAACTACAGAATATAACTTCCGGATGTTGGTACGATTTTACACCACAACTTAATTGTGGTATGATTCATAGTAATCCGGGTGATCGTCTCTCAATAGAGTGGATTGACGTAACATCTAACGCCTTGCTAATGCTTTCGTGGAAAGATATCCCATATATTCAACGTTCGTCTGGTAGAACAAGGGGTAGAACCAGATACGCAGCACACACGACAATTGATCTTTTCAGGGAAAATAACATTATGTTACAGAATAGCAGGGATGGGAAAGATTTTTATCATTGTGATACATCCGACACATACTGTTCAACCTTTTCAGAAAACACAAACAGTGGTCCAATTTATTTTAACATCCTCCCGAGTGAACTTCGATCGGGGAGAATTAAATTTACATTGGAATCACCAAAAACATTTATTAAACCAAATCAATTATCAGCACTAAAAGATCTTTGGGATACCTGTTGCCGGGAAACATTTGAATACACCAGGCAAATATTCAACTTTCAAAACACACACTGTAGTTGGGCTATTAGCCACCCCGCGACTAAGGACAACGACTTTGGGTGGGATTTTATATCAACCGATAGTTGCGAACATATAGACAATATTATCTGTGATAAATTCGGGAATGTAGTTACTATGGTTATACAACAGGCAAATCTACAGTGCACTCTCCCTGAATCTTTCTCAGAATTTACTCATCTGAAAAAATTGGCTCTACCTTTTAACAATATCACGGGGGATATTTCAAAATTATCCAAATTACAACAATTATCGGAAATAACTTTAGAATACAACAACTTTTATGGGACAGCACCGTGTTGGGACAATAAGGATATAACACATGTCAATTTAGAACACAATAACATCACAGGTATCATACCAAACTGTTACTCTCAATACTCAAACCTAGACATCCTAATACTCAGCAATAACCCATTCTCACCACAAAATTTTCCAAGTCTCCCGTCTAACATTAAAACAATAGATCTCAAAAGGAATAATATTCACGGTGAAATAGACACACCCACACACTTTAACAAGTTACACGGTATAGACGTATCATCTAACAAAATAACAGGAACAATCCCAAACCAGATACTCAATTCACCATCCCTTTCATACATAGATGTTAGTTACAACAAACTTTCTGGAGAAATACCATTTATCAACGAGAATTACACCTTTGTCAACCTACAAAATAACCAGTTCTCAGGGGAGTTTGTGAGCAAAATACAAAATATGTCACCCAACTCAATACTTGATATATCTCATAACAATTTTACAGGACATCTACCAATAGGACTATTTGATATTTACATTAAAACTAGAATTATTCTAGATGGTAACCGTTTCATGTGCGAGAATGGTACTCACCTATGGCCTAGATGGATAGATTATCTTCACCCAAATATTGGAAATTGTGTAGAACCACATCCGGATGAACAAAAACAAGAAATATCTATTACCAACCCAGTTACGGATGACACATCTTATACTGTTGGTATTATTGTACTGATTTTAATGTTTTTTGCTATGCTTTGTGTTATATGTAGGTTTATTTGGTATAAAATAAAAGACACCGGTTATGTTCAACATGTCGCAGAACAAGAAGCAGAAATGGTAACAAACGAACTAATCGTATCGGTATAATTTTTTATAAAGTTATATTCAATAAATGTTACCAGTTCGAAAATATAGAATATTCGGATTAGCAATCTTTGATATCGTAATGGGGGCTGTAGGGATGATCATTCTATTTCTTCTAGCACGCGCCAGACATTACCCAACACTTAACATAACACCTTTTGTAATAACAGCAATTTTAGTATCAATACCTGTTGCCATAACAACACATGTTCTTTTCGGTGTTAACACAAAACTAAACAATATGATTGGTGTTTCTAAAACACCCTAAACTTATAACAAACACTTGTTATAAGTTATTACAACCCATCTGGATGACAAGACGGTGGTGGTTCATCTGTAGAATAGATGAACAACCCAGTACCGCCAAAACTGGTCTTACACTTCCATCCGAGTGTGGTCAACTCCTCGATAATAGTTACTTCAATTTTCTTCATACTTTCTAAATCACGTTTGAAATATTTATTACGAAAAGTATCAAGATCAAAATAATTGTTCTCGTCCTCTGTAATCATATGTTCAAAAATATCCCGACGGAGATAACACAATACCCGTGAATATCTGTACTCTGGGAATTTATTTTTGTTTTTGACATTAAGTCGCGAAGGAAACTCTATCATTTTATTATAGTTAATAAAAACCTTAAACCTATTTACGAGCGCGTAATTTCTTATTTTGTATCTCCATCTCATACAATCTACGAGACATATCACGAACCTTATCAAATAATTGCCCATAATTATCTTGTGTAGGTTTGGTATTTCTATTCATACGCTTCTTAGGTGTCCCAGGACTCGGAAAATCATCAGAAGATTCAGATTCCTCCTCTTCAGAGGAAGAAAACTTCTCATCATCAGAGGAGGACAATGCATACATTTTCCTAAAATCAGTAGGTTTCTTAGAAAAAGATTTATAGTAAGATATTTGATCTGGGGATTTACGACGAGATTCGTGAGATTTTTTATATTTCTTTTTTGTTATAGGTTTTTCAGAATTCGAATGTCTTTCTCTCCTCTCTCTGCTGACATTCTTACGATCGTTTCTTTTCTTCTCATACTTGGCTACCTTTCTCAATCTCTTTTCTTCTTCAAGTCTTTTGATTTCTGCCTTCATCTTAAGTTTTCTAACCCTTTTAACATCATTGTCAGAAGCAATTTTCTCACGTGCTTTCGTATCTTCGTTACGCTTCATTTCGAGTACCATATTGGCGTCTTCGAGTTCCTTCGTATCTCGCGCGGTGTCTGCTAATTTCTTAAGTTCAATTTCTCTATCAATAGACTCGGTCTCCTTTCTTTGTGTTTCCAACATTTCGGCAATAATAGGATCTACACCACTCCCCTCGTCCTCGTCCTCTTCTTCCTCGTCTTCCTCGTCTTCCTCGTCTTCCTCGTCTTCCTCCTCTTCGTCCTCTTCGTCCTCTTCTTCCTCGTCTTCCCCGTCTTCCTCTTCCTCCTCGTCTTCCTCGTCTTCCTCCTCTTCCTCTTCCTCCTCTTCTTCCTCATCTTCCTCGTCTTCCTCCTCGTCTCCCAATTGGTTTTCCAACATTTTAGCAACGATTGGATCAATTTCTCCATCAGACTCTGATGGATTTAACAACTCATCATCAGACTCGTCAGACTCATCAGACTCATCATCAGACTCCTCTCCACCGCTTTCAGCCCTACGATATTTATTCTGATTTTTTCTAGATTTGGCTGTAATACCATCCATTCCACTATTTTCCTCCAATGATTTTATCAAATCTTTTAATTTAGATTCGTTTTCTTTTGGTACAAGCCAACCTTCCCCGCCTTTCATACGAGAATTCCATCTAGCACCAACCACTTTAAGAAGATCTGTATAACTGGAACGATTTCCTCTAACTGCAATAGATTTATTATTATAGTTTTCACAAACAAGATCTGACATTATTTAATCACAAGAAGACGAGACTTTAAGTAAATAATGAATTTATACTTTCTCGTATGTAAACCTAAAAATGTTAAAGGATTATTTAACGCTCAAACAATTATCATTTTTTTAATTGATTTGATAAACATACTTTTAAGAAGAAGGATCTGAACAATAAAATGAAGATACATTTGCAAAATTTCCGGTGTTATACTGACGAAACTTTCGACTTTGGTGAAAAGGGTCTTTCCCTTCTTTCAGGTCCAAGTGGTCAAGGAAAAAGTTCTATTATGATGGGTATCTACTTCGCCCTTTTTGGGTCTGGATCAAAAGTAGTTGCCTACGGAAAAACATCGTGTAAAGTTGAACTATGGTTTGATGGGATGAAAATAATCCGTACAAAGCGACCTAATCGACTCGTTGTTGACGACATTTACGAGGATGAGGCAGGTCAAAGCATTATTAACAAAAAGTTTGGAAACACTTTCAACACAACTGGTTATATATCCCAAAATGCTCTGAACTCATTCATTTTAATGAGCCCAATCGAGAAACTAGGGTTTCTCGAGAAGTTTGCCTTTAGGGACGTTGATCTTGGAAAGATAAAGGGACGGAATAAAGCGTTAATTTCCAAGCGTCATGACACATTGATTGCTACATCTTCACAGTTGGAGATTGCAGAATCATTTCTCAAGGAACTAGAGAGTCCTGAAAAGGTTGATTTCCCGATAAAGTGTAAAAAATCACAACAGGAAAGGGTTATCAAAAATGAAAATACCAAACACAAAAACTGTGACACCCTGATGAAAAGAGAAAACCGATCAATAAAAGGGTTAGAGAAAGAAAGCAACGCTATCAACATTTTGACTGCTTCTGTTCAGGGTCAACAAGATACTCTTTCAAGTATTATTAAGAATATGAAAGAGTTGGACGAAGAATATGAAAGTTTAGAATATGACGGAGATGATGTACTTGACGATTATAAACAGCGGTTGAAGTCTCTGGTGTCCAGAAGACAACTTGTTTCTTTAGAGAGAGAATGTGAATCAGGTCAGAAAACTCTTAGGGATATGAAGGAAACCGAAAGCAAAGAGAAAAGGGATGATATTTCACATATAGAATCCGAACTATGGGCAGAATATACTAAGGACGAGTTAGATGGGAATATCAAGGATTATAAACAGTATATATCAGACGCCAACACCTTGAAAAAGTTGAGGAAAGAGTTAGATGGATATAACGTTACAGATGAAGAGTTACAGGTTAAAATCCAAGAACTTGATGGAGAACGCGTACAGTTGGACAACAAAAGACTATTACACGAACAATTAAGTTCTCGTCAAACTATTTACAGTTGTCCGTGTTGCCAGGTTAAACTAAACTTCACAGGGGAATCCCTCGAGATGGCAACTCAATCGTCCATATTAGATGACACGGAACTTAACTTGGAAGAACTGATTCAAGATATAAAACTCTGTAGGAAAAATATATCAAAATTGGAAAGAACAATACCAGACTATCAAAATAAACTTGACAGGTGCGAAACCATTACCAACGAAATCAAGGAGATCGAAAGTAATTACGATGACATTACATCCATAGATGGTGTTGAAGACGACCTAGAATACCTCAGAGAGTATCAGAGAACGCAAACCAATCTGGAGAAAAGGAAATCACGTCTGGAGAACGATCTACTCACTGAGAAGTTTTCGTCGTCGTATCAAAAATTCGTTGATAATGTTAACGATCTTGAAGATCAGATTACTGTGTTAACATCAGTTTGTGGTACTAACAAAGAACATATGAAAGAGGATGATATTAGAGACGTCATTAGATCCCAACAGAAACTTAAGGATTCTATGTACAGTCTTCTTGTACGTAAGAAGTCGTTTGAAAAGGATAAAGATAGATGTAAGAAAAAGTTAGATAAATCACAGGCTGACCATTTAGATACATACGGTTCTGTAAAAGAGGTTTCTGACATCCTGAATTCTATCGAAACACACAAGAACAAAATTAAGAATTTGGTTCTAAAACGGTCAAAGCACGATGAGAATTTGAAGAATATTGAGTTGTGGAAAAAGTATGATGAAGTTAATACTAATTATAAAACTTGGAAAACAAAAGTTACCGATCTTGTTGAAAAGGAAAAGGATGATCGTGACAGATACTCATCCGCAACAATCCTGAAAGAAAAGATTTTGGAGGCTGAAAGTATAGCAATGCTGAACATCATTGACTCTATCAACATTCACGCACAACTCTACCTAGATTCTTTCTTTGTGGAAAATCCGATATCGGCAAGGCTCGTGACTTTCAAAAAGACCAAGAAAAGCACAAAGCCACAGATTAACATTGAAATAGAATACAAGGGTATGGAGGCTGATATGAATATGTTAAGTGGTGGTGAGTTATCTCGGGTTATATTGGCATACACTCTTGCTCTTGGTGAAATGTTTAGTACCCCGTTGGTACTTTTGGACGAGTGTACTTCAAGTCTTGATCAAGAATTAACAGATGTCGTGTTTGATGCCATCAGGGAACATTTCAATGGTAAACTTGTTCTTATTGTCGCCCACCAAGTTGTGACCGGTACGTTTGACAACACAATACGATTAGGATCTGAACCGAAGAATTAAATATTGAATATTGAATTTCGTTAAATTTTTTTTAACGAAACACTAATAAATGAGCACCCATAAATGTAATTCGGATAAAAAACCGAAGGTTACAAGAAAAATGAGATCAAAGAATTTGGTTTATGTTTGGAAAAGTATTAAAAATAACCCAAACCTATACTGCTGGATACCAGTTGCGAAAAAGAATGTTATATCCGATAATTTATCACTGGAGGATATATACATACACGATATACCACCCCCACCAAAACCCAAAAATTTTGACGCAATTGTGGATAAACTAGCCGAAAACGCACAAAGACTTAATCAGAAAAAGTTGAAAACTAAAAAAGAGACAGATGGTGACAAAGTATCTGTTGATGACCCTAAAAAATATAAACTAGTTAAGAAATTTATTAAAGATAATGGATTAAAGGTGTACGGTGGGGCTGCTATAAATATGTACCTACCTCGAGAATCTAAATTTTACAGTTCAAGTGAAATTCCAGATTATGATTTCTTCTCCCCAAATCCTTGGAAACACGCCGTTGAATTGGCTGAGATCATGTACAAGGCAGGCTATAAATACACGGAGGTTAGATCTGGGATCCACAAGGGTACATATAAAGTGTACTCAAATCTATGGCCCATCGCCGATGTGACATACATGCCACCGGACGATTTTAAAAGAATGGAAACAAGAACAAAACAAGGCATCAAACTTGTTAGCCCTGCTCTATTAGACGCTGATATGTATAAACAATTATCGGAACCTACCGGGAATACATCTAGGTGGGTAAAGGTCGCTAAAAGACAGACATTATTTTCTAAATGGACAAAACCATTGGGGAGAAATTTTAAGTGTTCTGAGAATATATTCTCAGAAGGAAAGGGGAAAACTATAGACCCTGATGTTACTGTTATTTTGGAAGAATGTCATAAATATATTAAAAATAACAAACTTGTATATCAAGGTCCTGTTGCTTATAATACATTCGCAACCGTAGGGGGTGGGAAGGAAAGATTGTTGGTTGATAGATTCGAGGTTATGGGTGAAGATTCCGTTAAACATGTAAATGATTTGTTACAGATTCTGATTAGCAACCAACACATAGACCAGACAGAATTACAATCAGAAACCCAACATCTAACATACAAAGCCCTAAACAATACAAACCAAATTATAGTGTATAAAAACCAAATAATATTTAGCATATCTGAAATAACATCATGTGTCCCGTATAAATATGTACTCGGAAAGTACATATGTGGAGTTGATTATCTGAAATACAATCTTTTAACAAAACTTTCATTTTCTGAAACATCGGATATGGCTAAAAGTATAAGATGTCAGTTAAGATATCTCAACGGTATACAATACAGATTTTACAAAAAGAAAAAGATAACCGAATCATCAGTCTCCCCGTTTCAAAGATTTATACCAGACTGCAAAGGACCCGTGATAAATATTGTTAAACAGTCTATTCTGAAACGGTGGATAGATAACGTTGAAAGACGTGAAAAGGTTAGGATTATAAAACCAAAACAAGATACAATAACGATTAAAAATGTAAGTGGAACCAGAATTCAAATAACCCCAAAAAGCAAGACATCAGAATTCTGCGATGACAAGAAAGAAAAAGACTGCTCGTATCCGTGCGATTGGAATAAAGAATACAAAAGATGTTTTGACAAACCAACTGGTATCTACAAGGCAGGATCGGACACCCTGTTAACACTAGATCCCGAGGAAGATGGTGAATATATGTATGAGGCTGACGAGAAAGATAATTATCCGGATTATGGGTAATTTAAGAGTTTGTGTTTTTAACAACAAATGACAGGACCTCTTACAAACCGAGAACTTGTGAGTATAACACAGGGAAGACCCCATTCAAATATCAAATATTTTGTAGAAACAGGATCGTACAAGGGTGATACATCAATGAGTGTATCACCCTTGTACGAAAAAGTTTACGCTATAGAAATTGAGAAGACGTTATATGAAGATGGTATTAATAGTGCTAAATCAAAGGGTATTGAAAATATAACTTTTATAAATGGAGACAGTGTTTCTGTTTTGCCAGAAATCATAACAGATATTAAGGAAGGTGCTGTTTTTTTTATAGACGCCCATCTAAGCGGTCGTGATAGTGGGTGGAATCAAAAAGAAAGAGTTCCTATTTTGTCTGAACTAGTCTCCATACTTGACTCTAAAATTGGACCTAGTGTTTTTATCATAAACGATTTGAGACTATGGAAGTCTTGCGTGTGGGACTGGGCTCACATTTCAAACGAACTTATTCTAAATGTGTTTACGGACAGGGGATACGAATTTGATGTCTTTTACGAGGAGAATGACAAATTTGTCATTCTTACCAAGTAATGTGAGTAATTTATATATATTCGGGTGAATATATATATATATATAAATCAGGGAGGGGTTTTTAATTATCCTTTGACAATACGGTAGGTGATGTAAACCCCATTGTCACCGTTGGTACGGGTGATACGGATAACATCACCTCTCTGATATCCGTAAAAACGGGCAACTGGATCTGTTTTGAGAATACCGCCGAATTTACCGCCGAATTCTTTCTTGAAAGCGATAGCGTCCTTTTCACAGAGCCTCTCATGCGTCGGGACAAGACGATGCTTAGTGACGTTGTACTGAAGTTCCTTTTCACAGAATAACTCAATTTTCATATCTTCGGACGCCTCAACAACCTTCTTTGCGTACGGGGTGATAGATTCCCCATAAACAAAAATACCGTGGTTGATGTTTTTGTAGTTAAGAAGGGTCACATATTCTTTGACCCGACTGACGTCAAGTTTAGGCGCGTTGATGAGAAAGACGCAAATCTCATTCCCGTCTGATTTGACGGCAGTGATGCTAAAATCATCCTCGTCAATGATATCGCATTCTCGTTGTTTCAAAATATCCAAGCAAGTTTTGTAAGCAGTTTCCATGATGTTCAATTATATTCACATATGTTAATCGGGAAATTCATTTATAAAATATTACTAAAATGTTTTAGTATAATAAAATGCAGAAGAGTTCAAATTCTCCGAAAAGACGCAAGTCTACACGCAAGTCTCGTTCAAGAAAACCTTGTAAGAGCAACCAAGTACGTGACCGATCTACAAACCGTTGTCGCAAGAAGAAGACCGGTCATAAATCACCCAGAAGACGCTCTAGTCGCAAGCGCAAGCCATGCAAGAGTGGACAGGTGAGAAACAAGTCGACTCTTCGCTGTCGCA
>Ga0209425_10000627_pt1 | contig 42669 bp, 44 predicted proteins | sample COG_05_FD_184749 | JGI IMG/M metagenome (GOLD analysis project Ga0209425, IMG submission 184749) | Pelagic Microbial community sample from North Sea - COGITO 998_met_05 (SPAdes) (version 2) | ecosystem: Environmental > Aquatic > Marine > Neritic zone/Coastal water | place: Helgoland, sampling...
CGTTGATAGGCTGGATGTGGAAGCGCAGTAATGCGTGCAGCTGACCAGTACTAATAGCTCAATTGGCTTGATTTATGCACTGAAAAAAATTTTTATAAATAAATACTATTTGATATAATATTAATAATTAAAAAGATTAAACAAACTTACAGAAAATATTTACTTAAACCTTAAAATTACATATCGTTTAGCAATCTAGGTCTAATATGAAATTTTTAAATAAATTAAGTTATTACTTAAATAAAATTAAAATATCTGAGCATAAAAAAATTAATAACCTTATAAATGAAATACATGATTTTAACAAACAACGTTATCAGGTTTATTTTGACAGCGTAGAATACATATTTGAAAGTACGGTAGATGGTGATGTTGTTGAGTTTGGTGTTATGAGGGGATATTCATCAGTTGCATTTGCTTCATCATTAAATTTATTTAATAAAAAAAATTTATTTAATAATAAAAAAAAATCTATTTATTTGATAGTTTTAAAGGACTGCCAATAATTGAACACGAAATTGATCAGAAAAATATTAATGTAAAAAATAATTTTTGGCATGAAGGTGCTGTTAAAGGATATACAAGAAATGAAATTGAGAATATAATGCAAAATTATATAGATAAAGATTCTATTGAGATTTACGAAGGTTATTTTGATCAAACTATAAAACAATTAGAAGATAAAAGTCTTTTTTCATTAATACATGTGGACTCTGATTTGTATTTATCATGTATTCAAGCTCTTGAGCCCTTATTTGAAAATAAATTTGTTTCCACTGGCGCAATAATTTTATTTGATAATTTTAACTTAAGTAAATCAGATAAGGAATTAGGTGAAAGAAAGGCGTGGAGCGATATTGTCAAAAAATATAAAATTGATTTTTTTGATCAAGGTGCATATGGATCTGCTGGTAATAAATTTATTGTACACAGTTATATTTAAGTAAAAATCTTTGTATTACTTATTGTTTTATCTAAAATTTTATCTAACGTTATATAATAATCTTTTGGAGCTTTAAACTTGCCTTTCTTAGATTTAAATTTATTTGGATCCTTTTTTTTTATTTTATCCCAATAACTATCTTTGAAAAGTAAAGGTCCTGGGGCAAGACCATAAATATAATTATTAGTCTTTTCGAATAGAAATTTACAGGATTTAATATAAAAAAATAAAGCTCCTTTTGATATAATTTTTGAAGGTTTTGCTTTTAAATTAAAAATAGAGTCTGACAATATATGAAGAAATTTATTGCCTCCTTTTTTATTATCCAGTATTTGTTTTGTTAGTTCTATTGGAATATTTAAATTAATATTCATTATTTTATTAAGTAAATTTAATTTTGGAAAGATTTCATCTTCAAAATAATTGTCACCAATCGCAAAAATGTATAATTTTACCAATTTAAATTTTATCAAAATTTTTTTAATTTTTTCTAAATCTTTTTTTTTAGTAAAGTCACATTTATGGAATTTTATATTTTTTTTTTGCTTATTTTTGGTTCTACCAATAATTATTATTTCATAACCTTTTTTCTCTAAATATTTTGCAAAATGGAAGCCTAATCCTGAAGTACCACCAAATATAACAATTTTAGACCTTTCACTCTTGATCATAAAATTTTTTTATTTCATCAACAAATCTATTTATTTCACTGATTTTTAAATCTGGACCGCTAGGTAAATAAAAATAATTTTTATCATAGTTGATTGAATTTTTAAGACCAGATTTACTAATTTTAATTGGCATATAAGATACTTTTTCAAAAGTTGGAGACACTAGTCTTGTTTCTATTTTTTTTTGTTTAAGAAACTTTGTCAATTGTGGAATTCTTAAAGCTTTAAATTCATTGTAGAGTGGTATCTCACCTTTATTAATATTTATGCAAGATGGCTCGATAAATTTTTTATAACTTGAGAGTTTTTGAGAAATAATTTTAAAATTTTTTGTGTTCTGTTTAAATTTTTTCTTAATTACTTTTAATTGTGTTAAGGCTAAAGCTGATTGCATATCAGAAATTTTGAAATTTCCACCATATTTATTCCAGTTTCTTATATTTTTAATGTCGCTGAATCCATGCCTTCTCATATAGTAAATTTTTTTAGCTAAATTGCTGTTATTAGTTACTAAAAAACCTCCCTGTCCAGAAGTTAAAAGTTTAGTAATTGACATCGAAAAAATTCCTAAAGTAGAATTGGTTCCACAAAATTTTTTCTTATATTTAACCCCAAGAGCTTGAGCAGAATCCTCGATCAAATAAATTTTTTTTTTGTCACAAATTTTTTTAAAACTTTCTAGCTCTATTTTTCTGCCATTCATATTTATTAAAAAAATACATTTAGTCTTTTTTGAAATTGCTTTCTTTGCGGAATCAAAGCTTATAATTTTTTTATTTTTACAAGTATCGGCAATAACTGGTTTTGCTCCAATTATTTTGCATGCATTAATAACTGAAATCCAGCCTATACTTGGAATAATTATTTCATCCCCAGATTTAATATCCAAGGCCATAAATGCAAGTAGTGTAGCCATACTACCGCTACTTACTGCAATAGCATGCTTAACAGATAGGAATGATTGTAATTTTTTTTCTAATATATTTGTTGTATGTCCTGTGCTAATACTTCCAGAAATTAAAACCCTATTTACTGATTTAATCGCTTCTTTTTTTTGAATTTTTGAATTCCACCACTCTATCGTTTTCATTTAGCTATATTTTTCTTGATTAAATTTTTTTTCTTTATAGATATCATCTAAACTTTCATATGAAAATAGAAAAACTTATTAAATTATGTTAACTAAAAATATAAAAAATTTTGAAAAAGATGGAATTATAAAGATTAAATTTAATAAAAATGCTATTTTAAATATTAAAAATTTAAAATCAAAAATTAAAAAAAAATTTAATAAAGAATTTAAAAAAAATTCATTTGAAAAATTCCATATCTCTGTGTCACCAAATAAAATAAATAAAATTAGATTAGAAATAATAAATTACTTAAATACTCAAAAAAAGTTGACAAGACAAATTTATCAAGGACTTTGTCCCTTTATGGATAAAATTCTTGGAGAAGATATTGTATCACAAAGGTTTATAAATTTGGGACTTCAGATGCCTAATGACGATAATAAACCTGAATTTCATAAAGATACTCCGTTATCTTCAATGTATGAAGTAGTAGTTTGGGTTCCATTAGTAAATTGTTATAAATCGATGTGTATGAGCCTAATACCAAAAAAATTCCAAGATGAGGCTGAACATTTACTGGAAGTTAATAATCCAGAATCAATATATAAATTTGTTAAAAAAAAAGGTAAACTCATAAATGTGCCATTTGGAGAAGCTGTAATATTTAATGCAAATATATTTCACTATCCTCATGTAAATAAGACCAATGATACGAGATGGTCATTAAATATTAGATATAAAAATTTATTTACACCCTATGGTCATAGAAATTTACTTGATTATTATAGTATACTTAAAAATTCCTCAGTGGTTCAAATGAATATTAATTAATGGAAAAAGATAAAAAAGTTTTTTGTTACCCAGATATATTATTTAATGAGATTTTGCCTCAAAAATTACAATTGTCTATAATGATGGACTATGCAAAAAGAAATAATAAAGTGATAGACTTTTATACGGGTGAAAATCATAAATCCTTTAAACAAATGAATTTATTTGTTAAAAAATTTAAAACAAAACCCAAAATTAATGGATATATTTTTTTTTCTTTTTTTCAGTTTTGTTATTCTGAAAAAGTTCATATTGATTTGATAAAAAATATTGTAAATGATGGATATAATTTATACTTTGTGAGAGAAAACTTTAAAATTGAGACTATTGCTAATTTTAATTCTTTGAAAAAAGATTTATTTTATTTCCCTGAAACAAACAAAAAAACACTTAATTTGTTAAAAGAAAATATACTATTTACTTAATTTATAAATAATTGGATAAAAATTGAAATTTTTAATAATTGGAAGCAACTCTTTTTCAGGATTTAATTTTATAAAACTTTTATTACAAAAAAATCATAAAGTTATCGCAATCAGTAGATCCAATTTAAATAATAAAGCATTTCATGAAAAAAACATAATCTCTGATAATAACTTTAAATTTTATAAACTAGATCTAAATAAGAATTATCCAAAAATCCTAAATTTAATAAAAAAAAATAATATTTCAATTATATATAATTTTGCTGCTCAGAGTATGGTACCTCAGAGCTGGAAAAATCCATTAGATTGGTATCAAACCAACATTATTTCACAGGTTAAGTTGGTTGAAGATTTAAAAAAATTAAAAACTTTAAAAAAATATGTCAATTTTTCGACTCCCGAAGTTTATGGATCTACATCCAAGTGGATAAATGAAAATTATAAATTTAATCCAAGTACTCCATATGCTATTTCTCGTGCTGCTTTTGATAATCATTTATTAGCTTTATATAAAAATTTCAATTTTCCTGTGATTTTTACAAGAGCATCAAATGTTTATGGACCTGGTCAAAAACTTTATAGAATAATTCCATTCACAATTTTAAGCGCAATCAATAAAAGTAAAATAAATCTTATTGGTGGTGGTACATCCGAAAGATCTTTTATTCATATAAATGATGTTTCTGAAGCTTTATATAAAATATATCAAAAAGGAAAAATTGGAGAAACATACCATATATCAACAAATAGAATAATAAGTATCTATAATCTGGTAAAAATTATTTCAAAAAAAATGAATGTTAAACTTTCTAGTTTAATTAAAATTAAGAAAGAAAATCTTGGTAAAGATTTTGCATATAAGCTTAATTCAAATAAAATTCGTAGAAAGCTTAAATGGATACCTAAAATTTCTTTAGAAAGTGGAATAGATGATGTAATTAATTGGACAAAAATAAATAAAAATGTGTTAAATCGATTACCAAAAAAATATATACACAAAAAATAAAATCATGAAAATATTTATAACAGGTGGCTGTGGTTATGTAGGAACTGTGTTGACTCAGGCTTTGTTATCAGATGGCCACAGTTTGATAATTTTAGACACCCAGTGGTTTGGTAATTTTTTAGAAAAAAATGATAATTTAAAAGTAATAAAAGGTAATGTTCAGGACCTAAGTAAAATAGATTTAAAGGGTGTGGAATGTGTAATTCATTTAGCTAATATTGCTAATGATCCTGGTGTGGAACTTAATCAAACTTTATCATGGGAAGTAAATGCTTTAGCTTCACAACAATTGGCTGAAAAAGCAATTGCCGGTGGTGTTAAACAATTTATTTATGCAAGTTCAGGAAGTGTTTACGGAGTAAAAGAGGAAGAGCAAGTGACTGAAGATTTATCATTAGTTCCACTTTCTGCTTATAATAAAACAAAAATGGTTTCAGAGCGTGTTCTATTTAGTTACAAAGATTATATAAAAGTTCATTGTATACGACCAGCCACAGTGTGTGGGTATTCTCCTAGAATGAGGCTTGATGTAAGTGTTAATTTATTAACTATTCAAGCACTAAAAAATAAGAAAATGAATGTTTTTGGTGGCGATCAAACTAGACCAAATATTAATATTCATGATATGGTGAGAGTGTATCAACACTTTTTAGAAAAAAAAGAGATTAAGTCGGGGTTTTTTAATGCAGGTTTTGAAAATATATCAATATTAAATATTGCAAAAAAAATTCAAAAAAAAATTCCCTCAGAAATAATAATAACAGAATCTAATGACCCTAGATCATACAGACAAAACTCAGATAAACTTTTGGCAACAGGTTTTATTCAAAAGTTTGATGTTGAAAATGCTATTGAAGAAATTATTGAAAAATTTAATAGCGGAATTTTATCTGATAAAGATATTTACTACAACATAAGAGTTATGAAGAAAATTCTTTAAGCAAAATTTAGGTTTATTATGAAAATTAAGAAATTATCTAATCGTTTAAGATTTTCAATAATTAAAATGTCTCAAAAAACAAAGTCGCCACATCTAGCTTCTTCGTTATCTTGCATAGATATTATAGCAACACTTTATAACTCTATTCTTAAAATCAACAAAGCTAATATAAATTCTAATTTAAGAGATAGATTTATTTTAAGTAAAGGGCACGCTGCAGCTGCATTGTATGTCGCTTTGGAATATAAAAAAATAATATCTAAAAAAGAGTTAAAATCATACACCAAATTTGGCTCATTACTTGAAGAACATCCAAGTCCTAAATTATCTGGTGTTGAAGCTGCAACAGGCTCACTTGGTCATGGTCTATCAATAGGTTGTGGTATTGCTCTTTCGTCAAAATTAACTAAAAAAAAATTTATGACTTATGTTCTTATGTCTGACGGGGAGTGTAATGAGGGATCAGTCTGGGAAGCCGCTTTATTTGCCTCAGCAAAAAAATTAAGTAATTTATGTGCATTTGTTGATTATAATAAATGGCAAGCGACTGGCAAAAGTGAGGATATATTAAAATTAGGCTCTTTGGCAAATAAATTTAAGCAATTTGGATGGAATGTTTTAGAGATTGATGGTCACAATCATTATTCAATTATTAAATCTTGTAAAAAAGCAGTTATAGAAAGTTCAAAACCTACTATAGTAATTGCAAATACTATCAAAGGTAAGGGAGTTTCATTTATGGAGGATGATAATAATTGGCATTATAGAATTCCATCAAATGAGGAAGTTGAATTAGCTAAAAAAGAATTAAACATCTAATGAGAAATGAATTTGCCAAAACCTTAACTGAGCTTGCTAAAAAAAAAAAGGATATTATTTTGCTAGCTGGAGATATAGGAAATAAATTATTTGATGATTTTAAAAAAAATAATCCAAAAAGATTTTATAACTGTGGAGTAGCAGAAGCGAACATGACTGGAGTCGCTTCAGGTTTAGCAGCATCTGGTTTTAGGCCTGTAACATATACTATAACTCCATTTAATACTTTAAGATGTTTTGAACAAATAAGGTTAGATATTTGTTATCCAAATTTGCCAGTAATAATAGTTGGGACTGGATCAGGTTTATCCTACGCTTCATTAGGAGCAACACATCATTCAATGGAAGATATTTCTATTTTAAAAACTTTACCAAATCTTCAGATTATATGTCCTGGAGATCAAAAAGAAGTGAGAGAGGCTTTAATCAAAGCTTATGAAAGTAAAAAACCAACATATATTAGATTGGGTAAAAAAGGAGAGCCAATAGTTCACAAAAAGAAACCAAAATTTGAGATTGGGAAATCAATTTTTATTAAGAGAGGTCATCAGTTATCAATATTGGGTGTAGGTAACGCTTTATCGATCGCAGTTGATTGTGAGGAAATTTTAACAAGTAAAAAAATTAGTTCAGACCTAATTAGTTTTCATACAGCTAAACCAATTGATCATAAATTGTTAAAAAAACTTTTTAAATCAAAAAAAATAATAATCATTATAGAAGAACATGGATTAATAGGTGGCGTAGGATCTGGAATACTTGAATGGGCAAGTGATAATGGATTTGACTCTAGGAAAGTTTTAAGATTTGGAGGTCCTGATAAATTTTTAACAGGATGTGGAAATCAAAATGAAGCTAGAAATTTAATTGGTCTTAATGCAAAAAAAATATCTAGTCAAGTAATAGATAAACTTAAAAAAAAATGATTGTTGGTTTTGATTTTGATAATACATTAATAAATTATACCAATTCATTTAAAGAACTTGCAAGAAGAAAAAAAATCGTTCCTGAAGAAATAAATATAGATAAAATTTCAATAAGAAATTATCTTAGAGATAAAAATTTAGAGCATGAATGGACAATTTTACAAGGTGAAGTTTATGGAAATAATATTATGCAAGCTGAAATTTATGAAGGTGTAAAAGAATCTTTTAAATTTCTGTTAAAGAATAATATAAAAATTAAAATTGTTAGCCACAAAACCCAATACCCTTATATGGGAAAAAAAGTTGATCTAAGATTATCTGCAAAAAAATGGATACAAAAAGAATTATTGAATGAAATTTCATGTGTAAATTTTTCAGAGGCAGATATTTTTTTTGAAAATACGATAAATGATAAAGTAAACAAAATAGAGGAACTAGGATGTGATATTTATGTAGATGATTTACCAGAAATTTTAGATTTACTATCTGATAAAATTCAAAGAATTTTATTTTCATCAATACCTAATAAAAATTTAAAATATAAAGTTATGAAGTCATGGTCAGAATTTGAGCGAATAGTTAATTTAAAATGAGTAAAATTTTATTTAAAAAAGCTCAATTTTTTTTATCAAGACTTGGATACGGTAAAATTGAAAGTTTTAAAGAAATTAAAGATGGAAGGAATAGTCAAGTTTATAAATTAAAAGTTGATCAAAATAATTTTATCTTGAAGGTTTACGGTGATAAGAAAAAACTTAGGATAAAAAGAGAAAAAATATTTTATGAATATCTGAAAAAAATTGAAAAAAAAAACATAGTTAATCCACTAGGTTTTAATATTGGTCTGAATATGGCTTTATATCCATATGTAAATGGTCATAAAATAAAAAAAATTAGAGATGATTATATAGAAGAATTAGTAAATTTTATTAACCAGATAAACAAAAAAAAAAAATTTATCAAATTACCTTATGCGATAGATGCAATTAAGGATAGAAAAAATCATATAAATCTTTGCCAGCATAAACTAAATCAGATGAAAAAAGTAAAATTAAAGAGCAAAATAATGAAAGAATTTTCCTTTTTTTTGAATAATAAGTTATTTCCTAAATTTCTAGAAATTAAAAAGTCTTTCATAAATAAAAAACTATATAGCTTATACAAAACAAAATTGACAAAAAATGAAATGATAGTCTCGCCATCAGACTTTGGATTTCACAATATATTAAAGTCTAAAAGTAATTTTTTTTTTTTTGATTTTGAATATGCCGGCCTTGATGATCCAGTAAAACTAATTTGTGATTTTTTCTGTCAGCCCGATCAATCGTTGACTGCTTTGCAAAAAAAAATTTTTATTAAAAAATTATCTTTTAAAAATCATTCTTCTAAGCAATTGGAATTTTTAACTAAATTATTTATACCTTTCCATACATTAAAATGGTGCTGTATAATGTTGAATGAATTTAAAAATGATATCAATATGTCTAATAAAAAATTATCTATCAAAAGAAACAAAATTATGAAAAAGCAATTGAGAAAATCAAAAATTTACTTTAACAAAAATTTTGAAGACAAATAAATGGAAATAGATTTTATTAGCAGCTTACATAAAGCAACCAAAAGAGATTATCTTGCAAGAGTAAACGATAAAAAATATCCAAAATATAAAGCCGCTAAACTTGCAAAAAAATGGGGATTTCATTATTGGGATGGTAGTAGAAAAATTAATTATGGTGGATACAAGTATATACAGGGTAGGTGGACACAAGTAATAAAAAAACTTTCTAAATTTTATAAATTAAAAAAAGATGCCAAAATCCTAGATGTTGGCTGTGGTAAAGGTTTCTTTCTAAAAGATCTTAAGGATTATAACAGTTCTTATGAAGTTCATGGTGTTGATATTTCTGAATATGCGATTAAAAACTCCCATCCAGATGTAAAATCCTCATTAAAAATTTCAAATGCAAACAAACTTAAATGGAAAGATAATTATTTTGATTTAGCAGTATCTTTTAATACACTGCATAATTTACATAATTATGATCTATATAAGTCTTTAACTGAAATAGAGCGCGTTGCTAAAAATAAGTATATTTGTATTGAAAGTTATAAAAATGAAATTCAAAAGATGAATTTACTATATTGGCAAGTAACTTGCGAAGCATTCTGTACGCCGGAAGAATGGAAATGGTGGTTTAAGATAACAAAATATAAAGGAGATTATTCTTTTATTTTTTTTGATTAAATTTTATATTTAATGAGATACTTATTTTTGATTTTAAATAACTTACTGAGATTATTTCCATTATATTTAATTAGATTTATTAATATGATTAAAGTGTTTATTTCATTTAAACATATAAAAAATAAATTAAAAAATAAAAATAAAACTATTTATATGGTTTATGATTTTGAAACTACAAATCCTACATTTGGTGAGTACCTGTGGTTTTTATTAATTGCGAGATATTTTTTATTAAAAAATAAAAAAGTAGAATTGATAGTCATAGATGATTTAACTAAAAATTGTAGTTTCAATATACTTACTAAAAATGAAATCGTTAATTTTAAAAAGGAGCTTCAAAAGCTTACCTTATTTTTCTTAAAAAAAAATTTTACTGAATACTCTAATTTTAATAAATTCAAATTAGATTTTAATAACAAGAAAGAAAAAATTTTATTTAGTTTTTTAGTTTTTAACAAACTTAAAATTTATGATTTTCTATTTAAACTAATTAATTTATTACTCTCAAAAGAAAATGACAAATTTTTAAATAAAATCAAATTTACAAGAAAAAATATTAAATTAACAAAAAAGTTAAATAAAATAAAACCATATATATGTTGGAATATAAGAAAAAATACAAAATGGGGAAATTATAATAATACAAAGAATGAATTAATACAAATTGCTAATTATTTAGGGGTACAAAAAAAAAATCATAATATCATAGTTTTATCCGATAAAAAAACATGTATTTGGGCACGAAAAATATTAAAAAAATTTAATAATATTTTATATTCTGACAAAGTTGCAGACAATTTTGTTAAGTGCGCAGCGGCAATAATACATTCAGAATATTATTTTCAATATAAAGGTGGTGGTATACTATTTATAGCATATCTTTCAAATGTGCCTTATAAAATCATATCTTTCCATGCACCTTTAGATACTAGATTTTCAAGTGAAAAATATTTATCTTGGCAAAATCGTAACCAGAAAAGAGTTTACCACTATAAAAAAATTAATTTACCTGGAATTTTAAAAGAAAAATTATGATTTTTAAAAAATTCTTCAAGGCTTCATATTTATATAAACATAAAAAAAATCTTAAAATTTCAAAATTGCTTTTTAATGATAAACTTAGAAAAGGTCAGGTGTTGGTAAAACTTAAATATAGTGGTATTTGTGGGTCTCAAGTAGGGGAAATATCTGGAATTAAAGGAAGAGATAGACACTTACCTCACCTGCTTGGACACGAAGGCTCTGGAGTAGTGCAGGAAGTAGGTCCAGGTGTTAAGTATATAAAAAAAAACCAGAAAGTGATTTTACATTGGATGAAATCTAGGGGTATAGAAGCTGACACAGTAAAATATTATTCTAAAAATAAAATTATTAATGCAGGTAAAGTTACAACTTTTAATGAGTACGCGATTGTCTCAGAAAATAGACTTACAAATATTCCTGCAGGTTTAAGTTTTAAAAATGCTGTAGTATTTGGCTGTGCAATGACAACTGGATATGGAGCAGTAAATAATGATGCAAAAATAAAAAAAAATAAAAATATATTAATAATTGGAGCAGGTGGAGTTGGGATTAGTATAATACAGTCATGTAACTTAAAAAATTCTAAAGAAATTGTAGTTATTGATTTATACCAAAATAAACTTAATTTTTCAAAAAAATTTGGTAGTACTAAAACAATATTATATAAAAAAAATTTAAAAAACTTAAAATATAAACTAAATCATATTCTTAACAAAAACGAACATTTTGATTATTGTTTTGATACTACTGGTGATCCAAATTTAATTGAATTAGCTTATAATATAATTGGTACAAATGCTAAATTAATTTTAATTGGTGTTCCGCATTATAAATCAAAAATTTCTATAAATACACTGGGTATTAACTTGGGAAAAAAAATAATTGGGTCTAAGGGAGGAAATATTAAACCTCATATTGAAATAAAAAAAATATTCCAAAAATTTCAAAATAAGAAAATTAGTTTTTCAAAATTTTATGAAAATACTTACAATATTAACCAAATAAATAATGCTATTAAAAAAATGAAAATGGGCAAAATATTAGGTAGACCTTTGATAAAATTTTAATATTTTATATTTTTTATAAATTAATACCTTTAAATTTTTTTATCTTTTTTATTTTCAAGAATTTTTATTACTTAATTATAGTTTGTGAAATTTTAAAAAAACTATCTTTTGTTATTTGATTTTCATTTCCCTCAGATTTTGCATGCATTCCAGAAGCTATATGTGATAAAAAGGCACATTCTTTCAAAGTAAATTGGTTAGTTGAGTAGAAAAAAATAAATGATGAGAAAAATATATCACCACAACCAGTTGTATCTTTTGTATTAATAAAGATTGTTGGTATGTATTCAATTTTATTTTTATGACAAACATAACATCCTTTTGAACCCATAGTTACTATAAAGATTTCATAATTATTTAAAATTTTTTTGTTTAAAATAAGTAATTTTTTTACATCCTCACTTTTGTTTCTTAAACTTAATCTAAATTCTGTTTCATCTATACAAATGATTTTCCCTCCATTGTATTTAGAAATTAAATTATACCCAAAATTAGATGAGTTAGTTTGACAGTTAATGAATAGTTTTCTTTTATGTTTAGTTAAAAATTTAATTAAATCATTAGTAAAGTATCCATATCCATAGTCAAAGATTATTATATTATCAAAATTGGAAATAATATTTTTTATTTTTTTTAAATATGCTATTTCAGCAGCACTGTTTAGTTTAAAAGTTTCATTATGATTAATTTGAAACAATTTATTTCTAACATAGTTATCTATATATCTTTCTTTTACGATTATTTTTGTAGTTTTATTATTAATTTTATGAATGGTAGTTTTTTTATCTACATATTTTTTAAATATTTTTTTATTAAAAATATTATTAAAAAAAATAGTATCTACTTTTTCATAAAATTGATTTAAGAAATTTATTGGTAATATAATTCCTCCTCCATACTCTTTACTATTTATTATAGAGGAAGAAATTGCATTTGTTTTTTGCGATCTACCATTAACTGATACATTTGTATGTTTGTCTAGAATAGGTTCACCAATCACAAGATTTTTTAAATTATTTTTTGAAAATAAAATACTTTTAATTTTTTTCTGAAAGTTGTGAATATCTATTTTTTTTAAAAAATTTATTACTTTTTTATCTAAGAAATTGAATTGTTCATTTAGTATTTTACTTGAAGATTTTAGTTTTGATTCAGTAACTAAAAATTTTCCTCCAACTTTATGAATAGCACTCATTTCTTTTTTTAAATTGTCATCAGGATTTTTGATTAAATCTTTATAATCTTTTCCTTTGATATAAAAATCTGGTTTAATTTTAATTATTTGTTTTACTGCTGTTTTCTCTTTGCTAATCACAACTTGATCAATATATTTTATGGATTTTAAGACTTTGATTCTTTCATTGGTGGTAAAGGCGGGTCTATCAGCACCTTTGTTAACAAACTTATCTATGGTAACCGAAACAATTAATTTATCACATAATTTTTTTGCACTTTTAAAATATTCAATGTGCCCAATGTGCATAATATCAAAAACACCATGAACTAAACCAATTTTAGCTTTTTTATAATTTGATTTGTTATTAATTTTTTTTAAATTGCTCACAAAACTATTTATTGATTAATTTACATATTAAATACTGGTGTTATATTGATAGAATATTTAAACTTCAAATATAAATTAAGAGTTTAATCAGGATATTTGTTGAATTAATAACTAACTAATGATTTAAGCTTAACTGCTTTATTAATCATTTATTAAATCTGACTATAAATGAATACATTTTATAAAATTATATACTGTTTAACTGATAAAGAAAAAAAATATACTTTATTTTTATTTTTAATAATTTTCTTTACAACAATACTAGAATTTTTTAGTTTTAGTTTATTTATTCCTGTATTAAGCAACATTTTTCAGTCAGATAATATTAAATTCGAATTTTTAGATAATTTTATAAATTTTATAAATATATTTAATTTTAATAAATTTAGTTTTGTATTAGTTTTATTACTTATTTTTTATTTAGCTAAAAATTTTTTGCTTATTATTTTTACATGGTTTCAATACACATTTGTTAATGAAATTCTAGTTTCAAAGGCTAATCATTTGCTGACACTATATGTTAAACAAGACTATTTGTTTCATGCAAATACCAATGTTTCTGAGCTTATGAGAAATATAGAACATGAAGCAAATCAATTTCAAAATGGATTACTGCAATATACTCAGCTTATAGCTGAAATTTCAATCTCTTTAGCTTTACTAAGTTTGCTAACTTTTACCGATGTAAAAGTAACATTAATATCACTTATAATATTTATATTTATAACAATATCTTTTTATAAATTTTATAAAAAAAAATTGCTAAAAATTGGAGAGTCAAAAATTTACTTTAGTGATCTGATGATAAAAAATTTATTACAAGCATTTGGTGCAATCAAAGAAATTAAAGTATCAAATAAAGAATTATTTTTTTTAGGTAAATTTAAAAATTCAATTAAAAACTATGCGAATTTTAATAGAGATGGCAGTTTTATAAATGCTTGTCCAAGGATAGTTATAGAATTTTTACTAGTAGTTTTAATTGTTATATCAATATTTGTTATGATGTATTACGAGTATAGCTTTAATGATACAATTACAATTTTAATGTTGTTTGGTATTGCAGCATTTAGATTTATTCCATCAATAAACAGAATTGTATTTTCAATACAAACTCTTACCCAATTAAAACCATCTGTTGATTTAATTTTTAATGAATTTAAAAAATATGATAAAAACTTAAATATAAAATTAAGAGAAGTAGAAAAAATAAAGTTTAACGACACTATTCATCTTAAAGATGTAACTTTCAATTATCCAAATCAAAAAAAATATATTTTTAAAAATTATTCAATAAAAATTAATAAAAATAGCATGATTGGTATTTCTGGTGAGACAGGTTCTGGTAAATCAACAGCCCTAAATTTAATTTTAGGATTAATTAATCCTGTTAAAGGCAATATTTTTATCGATGATAAAAATTTATTAAAAGTTAAACAAGAATGGCAGTCAATAATCGGGTTTGTACCCCAATCTGTATATTTATTAGATGAATCTATCGCAAAAAATATTGCATTTGGTATCAATGAGGAAAAAATAAATTTTGATAAAATAAAAAAAATAATACAAGATTTAAATTTAAATGATTTGATAAATGACTCAAAACTTGGTTTAGAAACCTTAGTTGGTGAAAGAGGCGTCAGAATTTCTGGCGGTCAACTTCAAAGAATTGGAATTGCTAGAGCACTTTATAAAGATCCAGATGTTTTAGTCCTTGATGAAATTACTTCTTCGTTGGACGAAGAAACTGAAGATAAAATAATGAAATTAATAGAGAATTTTAAAGGAAAAAAAACAATTATAATAATTTCACATAAAAAAAGATGTTTAGAAAATTGCGATCAAATTATTAATTTATAAAACTTTGTTTATTTCTTTATCTATCTCTTTAATTATATTTTTATTTAGTAGTGTACTTAAGTCTTTCATCTTGTAGTTTTTATTTTCTAAAATATCTCTAAGTAATCTTCGTAAAATTTTTCCACTTCTTGTTCTTGGTAATTCTTTTAAAAAAATGATTTTCTTTGGTATTGCGTAAGATCCAAAATTATCATTTATCATTTTAACTATTTTTTTTTCCAATATAGTTTTTTTTTTAAATTTTGTTCCCACAAATACATATAAAACAAATCCTTCTAATAAATCTTTTACAGCAACCGCTGCTACTTCAGTTATATCTCTACATTTTAAAATTATAGCTTCTATTTCTCCTGAACCAATTCTGTGACCTCTTATGTTTATAACATCGTCAGTTCTTCCATGAATGAAAATATGACCTTCCTCAATTGTCGCTAAATCAAATAATCTAAAATTTTTTTTTTCATCAAAATATTTATTCCATTGTTTAGTTCCATTTAAAATTCTTTTCATCTGCCCAGGCCAAGGATATTTTAACTTTAATTCATACTTTTTTGTTTTATTAATTTTTTCAAATTTAATATATTTCGAAACTGTTTGACCCACAGAACCATAAAATTTATTTTTTATTTTTTGATCGTATCTATGAGAAGAAATAATTCCTGCTGTTTCAGTTTGAAAGTAAGTATTTACAATTGATTGATTTGATTGCCCAAAAGTTTTAACAAACCATTTAGCCACATCAGGTGCAAGTGGTTCGCCCATTGAACCAAGTGTTAGATTTTTTAAAGTTTTAAATTTATTATTTGCATATAATTGTCTCATTAACTTTATAAGAGTTACAGGTAGATAGAAAATCGATATTTTAAAAGATAAAACTTTCTTTACTAAATTAATATCAGTTAATAACATTGGAGACTTAAGTAAAACTGTTGTTGCTCCAAAAAACAAGGGACCAAATAAAGCGTATGTATGTCCATTTATCCAACCTGCATCTGATGCTGCCAACATGATTGAATTTTTATTTATTCCAAATTTTTCTTTACATCCATGTGTAATAAAAGTCATATATCCCCCGGTTGAATGAACAATTCCTTTTGGCATTCCTGTTGAGCCCGAAGTGAAAAGAGTAAAAAAATCTTTATCTCCAGCAACAGATTTATAACTTGTTTCGAATGATCCTTTATTTTTTTTATATTGATATAAATTTTTGATCAAAATTTTTTTATCTATCTTATTTAAAAAAAATTTTGAATTTTTTTCAGAAATTAATAAATCAGGTTTAAAAAGTTTTACTCTTTTATTAATAGCTTCGATTTCTAATTCTTTAAATATCACACAAAAATGTATACCTAGTTTAGCACACGCTAACATTACAATGGAGGTATCAATTGATGCTGAAGCATGTAGCATGATTTTTGTAATATTATTTTTTGCTCTAATATTTTTTAAGAAGTCACAAAATCTATTTATTTCAAATAATATTTCATTATAGGTAAATTTTTTTACCTTTTTATTTTCATCTAAATAAATAATTGCAGTTTTATTTTTAAAACCATTTTTAATATTTTTTAATATGCAATTTTTAAAAATATTTATTTTACCATCAGAATACCAATGAATACTTGTTTTTTTTCTTGATACAGACTTTTTTGGAAAATTTTCCCATTCTAATATTTTAGCTTTATGAAGCCAATAATGTTCATAATTATTTTTTATCATTTTCACTTTGTTGATTTTTTAATTTAATGAAGTCTTTAACAGATGTATATTTGTGTATATCACTAGAATTTATTTTAATACCTAAATTTTTTTGAATTTCGATTATAACTTTAATATGATTTAAGCTATCCCATTTTTTTATATCGTTTGCACATGTATTTAAATCAATCTTTAAATTTTTATCATTAAATATTTTTTTTAAAGTATTGCTAATTGAAAGTAATATTTCTTGATTATTCATGAAAAAATAATATATGTTTTTAATGTATTTTAAACAAAAAAGTAGTTAATATAATGTTTGTTTTTTCAAATCATTTAGTCTAGGTAGATGTAGATCTTAAACCTTTAATTTATGTTATTTAATTCATACGTTTTTATTTTTGTATTTCTCCCACTATCTCTTTTTACTTATTATTTTTTTTTAAAATTAAATAAATTAAATTTAGCCCAATTATCTTTGTTATTATTTTCACTTTTTTTTTATGGTTGGTGGAATTTCTATTATCTTTTTCTTTTAATAGTATCGATTATAATAAATTACTATATAGGCAATTTATTACTTTATAATAAAAGTAAATTTTATTTAACTTTAGGCATTATATTAAATTTATCACTTTTATTTTATTATAAATATTTCAATTTTTTTATTGATAATTTTAATCTTTTTTTTAATAAAAATTTTTTATTTGAAACCATAATTTTACCATTAGGAATATCTTTTTTTACTTTTCAGCAAATTAGTTTTTTAGTTGAATCTTTTTCTGGTTCTTTTAGGGAAGTAAGATTTATCAAATACAGTATATTTGTATCATTCTTTCCACAGTTAATTGCTGGCCCAATTACTCGTTTTAATAATTTTTATCCTCAATTATTGTCATTTAACATTAAAAAATTATCTAGAAATTTAGCAATAGGTTTGACTATATTTTCAATAGGATTGTTTAAAAAAGTTTGTATAGCAGACTCTATTTCAAGTTATGTAGATAATGGTTTTTCAGCAGTAAACTATAAAATTGTATTAACATTTGCTGAGTCATGGATAACTGCAATTTTATATACTTTTCAATTGTATTTTGATTTTTCGGGGTACTCTGACATGGCGGTTGGATTAGCTTTTATGTTTGGACTCATTATCCCAATTAATTTTTTATCTCCATTTAAATCAAAAAATATTGCTGAATTTTGGAGAAAATGGCATATAAGCCTGTCCGCTTTAGCTAGAGATTATATTTTTTACCCTTTGGCTTTGAAATTGAATCAATTATGTTTTGATTTATCTATCAAAGAAAAAATATCTAATATAATCACTACAATCATACCAACAATTATTTGTTTTTTTGCTATTGGCGTTTGGCATGGAGCAGGTTGGAATTTTATAATTTTTGGTCTATCTCATGCATTACTTATAGTGATTTATGATTTTTATTCTAAATTTAAAAATAGAGATACTAAAAATTCGATTTTAAAAACAATAATTTCTACGATCTTTACCTTTTTACTTGTTGTTGCACTTTTTGTTTTTTTTAGATCTGAAAACCTTACACAATCAATGGATATTTTATCTTCAATGTTTGGAAAAAATTTAATTTCTCTTCCAATATTTTTGGAACCTCAATTAAATTTTCTTAAAGACTATGGATTTAAATTTAGTGGATTATTTTACAATAATATCTTTATATTTAATAACTATTTTGACAATCCATTAGTGTGGATAATTTTTCTTTCAGGAGTATCTTTTTTTGGTATAAATATTTATCAAGTTTTAAATGATGATTTTAAAAAATATGAGCAAAGTAAAACAAAAATTAGTTGGAAACCAAATTTAAAGTGGTTATCAGTAACAATTATTTTATTATTTTTGTCAATAACAAAATTGTCTGGTGATGCAAAGTTTTTATATTTTCAGTTTTAAATGATTATTGATACAAAGAAATATATAATTTCAGTTGTTATATTTTTGTCAATTCTGCTAATTTTTTTGGCAACGACAAATTATTATATTGATCCTTTAAGTTTATTTAATAAAGAAAACAAATCATCAACTTCTAAAACAAAATTATTTTATGAAAAAACTATTAATAGTAAATATGGAGTATATTTGGATGAGAAAAAATTTAGTTTTAGAGAAGTAAAAAAATTTTTTGCCTTAAATAATCAAAAAAAAGAATGTGCAATTATTGGCTCAAGTGTGGTTGATATGATCAATGGAAGTGTGACTAATAATTTAGGAGAGGATTTAAGTAATTTAAAAGATCAATGTAGCTCAGTTTTAAATTTATCTGTACCCCAGAGTGTATATGAAGACTATTTTGCGTTTACATATTTGTTACTTCAAAATCCAAATCCACCAAAAAAAATTATTTTCAATATAGATCCTCACTCTTTCACTAAGTATAACTATTTGTGGGATTATTTTTCAAATGAATATTATGCTATGTATAATTTAATTTTTTCAGACAATAATAATCAAAGCTATTTTTTTACAGAAAAAAATAAACTTAAAAGAAATTTAGAAAATATTTTAAGTTTTGAGTATTTTTTAATTTCTATAAAACAATTTTTTTTTAAGAATGAATTCCTACCAGAAGAGGCTGAATATTTTAATCCCAGCAAAGGTTCTGATAAAATACATGTTATTTTTTCAGATGGTAGTGGAGTTACTGAAAGAAAATTAATAGAAAAAAAAAATTTTAATGTTACGGAGGACTTTAGAATTGTTAATGGAAAATATTTTCAAGAAAAAACATTTCAGGATTTTGAAAAATTAATATTATATTTAAAAAAAAATTTTGAAGTTATGCTATTGTTAGTTCCAAGACATGTAAATAATTTTAGCACAAAACATACAGAAACTTTAAATGCATTAAATTTTATTGAGAATAAAGTTTATAATTTGTCAAAAAAAAATAATATAACTTTATTAGGATCCTATAATCCAAATAAATTAAACTGTAAAAATGATGAATTTATTAATTATTTATATGCAAAATATTCTTGTTTAAAAAAAATTAAAGAAATGAATTAAAGAAAATTCTATTTTAAAGATTAAATGATGAAAATTATTGCAGTAATTCCAGCAAGATCTGGTTCAAAGTCTGTTAAGGACAAAAATATTCATATATATAAAAAAAAACCACTGATTTTCCATTCAATTAAGTTAGCAAAAAAATCAAAATTTATTGATAGAGTTTTTGTTTCGACAGACTCTAAAAAATATCAAAAATTGTCAATAAAATTTGGAGCTGAAGCACCTTTTATAAGACCTAAAAAAATATCAGCAGATAATTCAACAGATTTAGAGTGGGCCAAGCATGTAGTGAACTACTTAAAAAAAACTGAGAATTACATCCCAGACTTAATTGTTCATGTTCGGCCAACTTCACCTAATAGAAAGTTAAAAATTTTTGATAATGGAATTCGTTATTTTTTAAAAAATTTTAAAAAAGCAAATGCAATGAGATCTATAAGTTTAATGAATCAACCCCCACAAAAAATGTTTATGTTAAAAAAATCTTTCTTAGCTGGATATTTTGACAATGTTTTGAAAGGTGAATATTATAATTTACCGAGACAATTTTATCCTAAATGTTATATGCCTAACGGATATGTTGACATACTAAAACCAAGTTACTTCATAAAAAAATCCTCATTAATGGGAAGAAAAATTCTTGGATATATTACGCCAGAAACCTTAGACATAGATACAAAAATCGATTTTAAAATCAAATAATGATGTCAATAAAATTTGGAATAATGCAGGGCAGATTAACTAAAACTAGAAATAATATCTTACAAAAATTTCCTAAAAATTGGCAAGAAGAATTTAAATATTTAAAAAAAACAAAACTTGATTACATAGAGTTTTTTACTGAAAAAAAAATAAATAAAAAAAATCCTTTTTGGTCTAATAAAAGTTTGAATGATATAAAAAAAAATATATCTCAAATTAAATTTAAAAAAATTATTTTATGTGATAATTATACAGTTGAAAATTTAATTATAGAAAAAAAAACTGAACAATATTTAATCAATTTAATTGATCGATTAAGTTTTTTTAAAGGCTCAAAGTTGATAATACCAATAGTTTCAAAAAAACTCTTTTTAGAAAAAATTTTTAATAAACATATTATCTTAATTTCAAGACTAATAAATCATTCAAAAAATAAGAAAGTAAATCTTTCATTTGAGATTGATGCCAATATAAAAATTATAAAAAAATTTTGTAAAAAATTTTCTAATAATAAACTTTTTGCGATAACTTATGATACTGGAAATGCTTTTTTATTTAATAAAAATTTTTATACCGAAGTTAACTCTATAAAGAACGCTATAAATCATATACATTTGAAAGATAGAGATTTTCTTGGAAATAACGTAGTTTTAGGACAAGGAAAAATAAAATTTGATTTATTTTTTAAAAATTTGAATACACCAAAAAATTACAATGGCACAATTACTTTTGAGACGAACAGGGGCAATGACCCTATAAGTACAGCCAATTCAAATTACACAATTATAAGAAATCTTTTATCTTAATAGGTTTATTTTTTTGCATAGACTTTTTTGCTGCCATGGCTAACTGTAAACTAGCTATTCCATTTTTTAAATTACTTTTAGGTTCTTTTTTATTTTTAAAATCTCTCATCACTTCTTTCATTTCTTTAAAAAATAAATCATTTCTATTTTTAAATGAGGATTTTATCTGAATTTTAACTTTGTTTTTAAAATTTATATTTAAATGATCTTTTTTAAGATTCCAATATATAACACCTTTTTCAAATATTATTTTACAAAATCTTTTTTCAACTTTTTCTATAAAATCGATATTAATTTTAACTTTAAAATTATTAGTACCATTTTTATAATCAATCATCATTTTTGCATGATCCTCAACATCAATTTTAAGTTTACTTTTTTTCCCACCATCACAAGATATATATAAGGGTCTTTCAAATAAATAATTTGCATAATCAATCTCATGTATAAAACATAAAATTACACCACCACCTAGTTTTTTATTAGCAGCATAACCTTTTTTGTAATCTTCATATTTGTGATGATAAGGTAAATAATATCCATTTCTCAGGTAAGCACTTTTAATTTCTCCAAGCTTTTTTGTTTCAATCAAATTTTTAATTTTTTGTAAAATTGGATGGTATCTCAACTGATAACCAACAGCACATTTTATTTTGTTTAATTTAATTTGCTGTAAAAGTTTTTTTATATTTTTCATATTGTTTGATAATGGTTTTTCTATAAAAAAATGGTTACAATTTTTTATATACGTTAAAGAAGTTTTTACGTGTAGGCTGCTTGGGTTACATATAAAAACTGAATGAAATTTTATTTTTTTTGAAACTTTTTCAGATATCTCAGTAATATTATTGTTAAAAGCTACAAATTTTTTACCTATTACTTTATTGGTTAAATCAAGCTCAGGAGAGCTTTTCTTTTTTCTTAAAGCAAAAAATTTATAATTCTTACTAATTTTTTTTAAATTTTTTAAATGCCTTTGACCTATTGAGCCTAAACCTATGAAAAGTATTTTTTCCAAATTATTTTTTTATTATAAATGCAGACGGCTGATTTGAATATTTTATATTTTGAATATTGATATTTTTTTTTCCTTCAAAAAATTCATCTACAGCATCAGTTTCTCCCCAACCTCTTTTACCATATTCATCTAAAATAATAATTCCATTTTTTGAGATAATCGGATAAAAATTTTCTAGGGCTGCTTTTGTACCTTCATATGTGTCTAGATCTAAATTAAGCAGTGAAATTCTAAATCCTTTGTTTTCTTTAACGTACTTTTTCGATGTTTTAATTATGTCTCCTCTAATAAGCTCAGACCTTTTTTCAAGCCCTATTTTTTTAATCTTATTATTTATTTCTTTAACAGAAACCCCTTTATACCCAGATTCTTTTATAAATTTATCAGCTTCTTTCTTTTCATACTTCAAAATAGATTTTGGAAAATCATTGAAAGTATCAAACCCAATTACTTTTTTCATTGAGTATTCATCATATATTCTTAGCAGCTTTAACCAAAATATTTGTCCAGTCCCTTTAAAGACACCACACTCAACAATGTCACCAGGTACATTTATTATTTTCTTAAAAAAATCATATCTAGTAAAAATTTTTTGTAATCTATCAAAGTTTTCACTTTCAATCAGATCGTTATAAGATTTAAATACATTCATTTTTTTTTACAAACAGCTATTAGCATTACTTCATTAGAAAATCTAAAAAATTTATTTAGAAAATTAGGCCATTTTATTGATGTTAATCCCTCATACATAGGTAAGTATGGTATTTTTAAAAACGATACTAATCTAGCAATAATCTTAAAAAAACTATATCTCCAGACAACAGGAAGTTGATAGAAATACTCAACTTTTACATTTTTAAATCCAGCTAGACTCCCAAGATCACGAAGAGATTGAAGTGTGAAAGGGGTTTTGTGTGTATGGTCTAAATAAAAAGGTCCCCAGCCATGATGTATCCAGCTAGGTGTCATTATAACAAGACACCCACTATCAGATAGTAATTTTTTGCAGGAGTTCATAAAATTTATTGGATTATTTAAATGTTCTATTAAAGATTTAGAAAATATAATATCAAAATTTTCTTCAGTATAATTAAAGTTTTCATCTTCCAAATTAATATTTTGAACATTAATTGGGTGACACATTTCTTTAGACTCTTTTGAAAGATCAATACCAAAAACTGAAAAATTATTTTTTTTGAAAGCTTTTAGCATATCGCCTCTTCCACATCCTACATCTAATAATTTACCTTTTTCTTTTTTTATATACTTTTGACATAAATATTTTGCCAACTTATCTGGATAATCACTAATTGGACGTCTTTCGTAAGAATAAATCTTTGACAAATATTGATTACCTTGTTTTTTTTCACTTTTGTCAGTCATAAGAATAAAAGTTCATATTAGATTTGTTTATATATTAAAATAATAAAAACTAAACATATAATTGATCCTTAAATAATATATTTAATAAAAATTTGTTTTAATTTCTTTGAGTATTACTTCATCTGGCTAACAACATCTAAATATCTTGTTAAAAATAAATAAAATCAAATAAAAATATTTTTATATTATTGTTCTCCCGCCATCTGCAACGACTATAGATCCAGTCATGTATGATGAGGATTCACTACAAAGAAATAATATAAGATCATTGTATTCATCTTTTTTAGCGAGTCTTTTTAATGGAATTATTTTTTTTATCTTTTTTAAAAATGATTTATTCTGATTATTAAAAATTCCACCTGGGGCTATAGCATTACATCTTATATTTTTATCTGCCCAATAAGATGCCGTATACTTTGTTAATCCATTTATTCCATGTTTGACAACAGAGTAGGTAACAGGCTTTATAAAATTTATACTTTTATATAAATCTTGATTAGGCGCAATTATACTTAAATCAGATGAAATATTTAAAATAACTCCCTTTTTTTTAGATGCCATAAGTGAACCAAATATTTTGGTGCAAATAAACGATCCATTTAATCCAACTTGGAGATCTTTATTCCAAATATCTAATTTTAAATTCTCTAAAGAGAAATCGTCACTTGTATTTTTTGGAGCATAGTCGGATGCTGCATTATTAATTAATATATCAATTTTTTTATTTTTTTTCATAATTTTCTTAGCAACATTTCTTACTTTAGATTCATTTGTAATATCACATTTGTAATATTCTAAGTCTTTGATATTTTGAGGTTTTTTTATATCTAAGATTATAACATTTGAGCCAGCTAATTTAAACGCAGCTATAATTTGTTTGCCAAGGAATCCACTTCCACCCGTGAGTATAATATTTTTATTTTTTAAATCTCTGTACACTTTTAATTTTTTAATCTATTTATAGTTTATGAATATAAAAAAACCATTTTTAATTGCAGAAATTGGAATTAATCATAACGGAGACATGGATGTTGCTAAAAAATTAATTTTAAATGCAAAAAATTCAGGTTTTGATAGTGTTAAATTTCAAAAAAGAACTATTGATTTAGTATATTCCAATGAAGTATTGGATCAGAAAAGAGAAAGTCCGTGGGGTACTACTCAAAGACAACAAAAAGAAGGACTTGAATTTGACAGTGATAAGTACCAAGAAATAGATAATTATTGTAAAAAACTCAATATAGAATGGTTCGCATCTGCATGGGATATTGAGGCCCTTAAATTTTTAGATAAGTTTAATTGTAATTACCAAAAAATTGCCTCAGCAATGATTGTCGATAAAGCATTCTTAATAGAAGTTGCAAAAAGAAAAAAACATACTTTTATTTCAACTGGAATGAGCTCAATTAATGATATTGAAAATGCAGTCAATATTTTTAAAGAAAATGATTGCCCATTTGAATTGATGCATTGTGTGTCAACTTACCCAATGAAACCTGAGGATGCAAATTTAAATACTATACTAGCTCTTAAGGAAAAATTTAATTGTAACGTAGGTTATAGTGGCCATGAAAATGGTGTAGCAATTTCATTAGCCGCATCTTTCTTTGGTTTATCATCATTAGAAAGACATATAACATTAGATAGAACCATGTATGGGTCAGACCAAGCTGCATCCTTAGAGCTTTCAGGGATGCAAAAATTAACAGACTCTTTGGATAAAATGCTAATTTCACTAGGTGAAAATAAATTAGGCCACATAACAGAAGAAGAAAAAATTATAGCAAAAAAATTAAGAGCTCATATCAACTAATTATTAATTATTTTACATACATGGAATTTTGTATTTCTGCCATTAAACACTCAAGCAATTTTAAATATTCAACTTTTATTAATAAATTTCTAAAAATTAATAGTACAAAAAAACTCAACATAATTAACTTTAAAAAAAGAAATTTTATTGTTATTGGAGAAATTGATGGTTTTTATAAAAATGACAAATTGTATAAAACTAAATCATTATCAAATATTTTTATAAAATTTAAAAAAAAAAATTTAGATGATTTAATTAACTCAATAGAAGGTAGATTTTTAATAATTGCGTCTAAAGGATCGGATAATATTGAAATTTACCAAGATAAATTTGGAAAGTATGATCTTTTTTATTTAAAAAAAAAAAATAATTTTCTCATTTCAAATAATTTTAAAATATTAGTTAATGAAGATATTAAAAAAATTGATGTTAATGCAACAACATTAATGTTAACCAGTTATTCAACAAGGCCAGCTAAAAAAGATACCATTTTTCAAAATATAAAAAGACTTGGCCTGTCTGAGAAAATCATATTAAAAAAGACTAAATTAAATATATTTACAAATTTCTTTTTACCAAATAACTCAGAAAATTATTCTGATGATAAAATTGAGGATTATTTTGAGATCTTTAAAAATTATCTAAAAAATAATGATAGTGAAAAAAATAAAATTATTTTTATGTCTTCAGGGTTTGATAGTTCATTCTTAACAGCTCTTTTAACAAAACTATTTAATAGAAAAAATATATTTGGAGTGACTTGTATGCATAAATTCAACTCAAGATCTGGAGTATATAATAGATTCGAAGTTGAAAGAGTTAAAAAATTAAGTAATTATTATGGGATAAAAACATATTTTATAGATGTAAATTTTAAAGATAATTTTGAAAAAATGTCAGAAGAAATTTCTGAAATTTCTTCAAAGAGAATGTTGTTTAGTCAAATTGCTTCATATATGCATCATGTTTTATCAGTAAAATCAAAAAAACTTAGCCTCAGCAAAAGTCTTTACAGCGGAGAGATAAGTGACGGTATGCACAATATGGGATTTTCTCAATTAGTTTCGTCAACATCTAATCCTTCTCATGGATTTAGAGAATATGAAGATAAAAAAACAAATTACATATATTCACCAACTTTTCAAAACTTAATTTTAAAAAATGAATTTTTAAGTGATCAAATATTTAAGGAATATTATCAAAAGAATAAATATGAACCTAAAAAGAAAAAATTTAATGATTATCGAGAACTTGCTATTGAAATATTTAATAATCTTTTTTTATCTACTAAGAGATTGTTATTGGATAAAAGTTTACCAATTTTTATTAATAAAAGTAGTAGTGAAAATTATAAAAATTATTTTTTCAAAAATTATTTTAAATTTGTTAAGATAAATAATTCAAAACAATTTTATTCATCTGTGCAGTATTTGTATAATAGTTTTCATTGGCAAGGATCTACGGTTAGCACTATGAATCATTATCCAAATGAAAATGGACTAAAAATGTATTTACCTTTTTGGAATATGGCAATCCAAAACTTTACAGACAAAATGCCTGAAAATTGGGGAAGAGGGCTTGAGCTTAAACCAACTAAATTTCCATTAAAAGAATCTTTTAAAAAATTCTTATCTTATCCACCGTATCTGGAGGAAGGACCACATTCATATATGTATGATGTTAATCAATATGTAAGCCCCCATACTGAGTTGATAATAAATCCAAAAACTAAAAAATATATATTAAAAATTTTTAAAAAATACCACCCACTTGAATTTTTAGACAAAAAAAACTTTAAACACAATTTAATAAATCAACAAATCAAAAATTATTCTAGAGGTGAAGAAAAGTTTATCTTAAATAATTGTAATACAATTTGGAACTTATATTCATTTAGTAAAATGATGTATGATCTAAAAATATAAAAAATTATGTTTGAAATAAATTATAAAATTTTAACATAGACACACTACATTCAATTGATATAAATAGATTAAATCAAAAACAATAAATGAAATTTCCAAAAAAAAAATTCAATAAAATTAGTGATTTTTATCAAGAGTACACATTTACTCTTAATAAAATTTTGCGATCAATCAATTTAAAAAACTTGACCCAATTTTCTAATTTGCTTGAAAAGACAATTCTAATGAATAAGAATATTTTTGTATGTGGGAATGGTGGATCTGCAGCTATAGCAAATCATTTAGTTTGTGATTATATGAAATTAATGAGGAAGAATACTAAATTGAAACCTAAGGTGATAAGTTTATCATCAAACATAGAGTTAGTGACAGCTATATCAAATGATTTTTCTTATGATAAGATTTTTTCAGATCAGCTTAATTATCTTGCAAATAAAAATGATTTATTAATTCTTATAAGTTCTTCAGGTAACTCAAAAAATATTATTAATGCATTAAAATTTTGTAAAAAAAACCAAATTAAAACTGTTGGGCTTTGTGGGTTTAAAGGTGGATATCTTTCAAAAAAATCCGATGTTAGCCTACACTATGAATGTGAAAATTATGGGATTTCTGAGGATTCTCATCACATTGCAATGCATGTTGTGATGCAATACCTTAGGCAGAAATATTTACAAAAAAGTATAAAAAAAATTATATTTTGATTTAAGAGTCTATTACGTTGTAAATAGTAATATCACTTATGGTAAAGAATTAATTATGAAAAAAAAAATTCTTTTTTTAATTAATGATTTTAATATTTTTACAGGTTTTTTTAAAAATGATATTTTACATATTTCAAAAAACTATGATATTTATTTTCTAATTTATAAATCTGGTTTTGATGATGAAAATTTTCGAAATTATCAATTTAACTGGTGCAAGACCTTAGAACAAAAAAAAATTGTTAAAAAAATAATATGGATGCAAGAAGTTTCTTATACTAATTTTTATGAAAATTTAATTTTTAATAAAAAATTTATAAATATCATTAATCAAGTAAAATTACTGAATATAGATTATTTTTTATGCCCAAACTTTTTTTATTATTGGGAAAAGATTTTTTTTCAAATTTTTAAAAAAAAAAAAATTTTTTGTTATTTACTAAATGCACCAACAGGGCTTGATTTTTTCAATAATTCTACGCAGCTGAAGAAAAGCTTACGGACAAAAAAACTTTTTAAAAGTTTTTATTTTAAAAGTGACAATTCAGAAAATCATTCATTAAATACTAAAAATTTAAATCATAATAATTTTTTAATTTTTATTTATCAAAAGATGAATATTACTCTTTCAAAACTGGTAAGTCATTACTTGACCCCCGTATATTTAATTAAAAGAACTATTAAGATAAACTCTATTTATTATAAATTAAATATGAATTTTTTTGATTTTGATAGAATAATTATTTTCAATCATCAATTTAAAATTTTTTTAAAAAATTTTAAATTAAATAAAGATGCTAAAGTACATATGTGTACTAAATATAATCCACAAAAAAAAACAACAAACTATAATTGGATATATACATACGCATCAGCAAAAGATAATCAAGTCTTGTCAAAACTTTTTAATTATTTGATAATATTAAAGAAATTAAAAAAAATAAATTCTATATCTTTTAAAGGACACCCCACTTGGAAACATGAAGCGATTGAAAAAAGTTTTTTTAAAAAATTAAAAGAAAATGGAATAAAATTTAACTTTATTGATAGTTATAAAAAAATTAATTATTTAAAATACTATGGTTTAATTTCAGCTCCATCAACAGTATTGCTTGAATCTATTTATAATAATCCTGACATAAAAATTATAGGCATTAATCAAGATAAAAATATTTCATCAGGTTTATTACAACAATTCTATCATTTAAATAATAAAAAAATTATTTGGGAGCCTAGAAATCAGGAATTAAAGAAATATCTTGTGAAAAATAAAAAGGATATCATATCTATAAATAATTTAAAAAATATTCTTTTATAATTAGATGGATAATGTTGATTTAGTTATTTTAGCAGGTGGCAAGGGTACAAGAATAAAAAAATTTTCTAATTATCCGAAGCCCATTATTAGATTCAACAATTTGTACTTTTTAGATTATGTAATTCAAAATTATGCAATATATAATTTCAAAAATATTTATGTACTTGCGGGTTATAAAGGAACACAAATTAAAAAAATATATAGCAAAAGAAAATTTAATTTAAAAAATATAAAAGTTATTATTGAAAAGAGCCCTATGGATACAGGTGGAGCTTTATATAATTTAAAAAATATTATTAAAAATGATTTTATATTAACAAACGGAGATTCAATTTTAGATATAAATCTTAGTAAATTTGTTGAAAAAAAATTGAATAAAAATTTAATAAAGATATCATTGATTAATAAAAAATTTAGTAAAAACAAAAATAAACTTGGCAATCTCTCTTTAAAGGGAAGTAGTGTTATTTATAAAGATAACTCTAAATATATGAATGCTGGAGTTTACTATTGTAGTAAAAATTTACTAAAACAAATCAAAAATAAGAAAAATTCATTAGAAAATGAAATTATTCCAAGTTTAATCAAAAATAAGAAAATATCTGGAGAAATAATTAATAATGAATTTTTTTTAGATATTGGAACTCCTTATTATTTTAAAAGATCTTCTAAAATTTTAAAAAAAATATTTCAAAAACCAGCTGTTTTTTTTGATAGAGATAATACGTTAATCGAAGATAAAGGTTATACTTTTAAGGTTAAAGATTTAAGATTTAAAAAAAAAGCACTAGAAGGTATTAAATATTTGATCAAAAAAAAATATTATATTTTTCTTGTAACTAACCAAGCTGGAATAGCTAAAGGCTTTTTTAAAGAAAAGGATTTTTTTAATTTTCAAGAAGCCATGAGATTAAGAATGGAAAAGAGTAAAATTTATTTTCATGATATTGAATTTTGTCCTTTCCATCCCCAAGCAATAGTTGCAAAATATAAAAAAAAAACTGAATTGAGAAAGCCTGGTAATATGATGATTAGAAATATAGAAAATAAATGGTTAATAAATAAGAGTAAAAGTTTTATGATTGGAGATAGTTACAAAGATAAACAAACTGCAAAAAAAAGTAAAATTTACTTTGAATATGTAAATGATGACTTACTTTTACAAGTTAGATCAATTACAAAAAAATTAAATTAAATTCCTTTTAAAAGTTTTAAATTAATATAAATAAAATATAATTATGAAAAATTTCTCACATAAATTAATGGATAATAATATAACTGATGCAGATGTCAGTTCTTTAATAACTTTTTTAAAAAATAATAAAAAAAAAATTTTTACTCAATCAACTAAAGTAATTGAATTTGAAAAAAAATGGTCAAGATGGCTGGGTACTCGATATAGTATTTTTGTTAACTCAGGCTCATCGGCAAATTTATTAACATTGCAGGCTCTTAAAATAATTTATGGAACAGGAGAGGTTATAGTTCCACCATTAACCTGGATTTCAGATATAGCCTCTGTAATTCAGAATGGTTTTAAACCTGTATTTGCTGATATTAATCCTAAGACTCTATGTATGGATGAAGTTCAAATTATTAAAAATATTAATAAAAATACTAAAGCAGTGTTTATTACACATGTGCAAGGCTTTAGTGGTTTATCAAAAAACCTTTTAAAGATATTAAAACAAAAAAAAATTGTTTTATTGGAAGATGTTTGTGAATCTCATGGAGCAACATTTAATAAAAAGAAACTAGGCACATATGGTCTTATATCAAATTTTTCATTTTATTACGCACATCATATGTCCACGATCGAGGGAGGGATGATTTGCACAAATGATAAAAAAATTTATGAACTCATTAGAGTTTTGAGATCTCATGGAATGTTAAGAGAATGTGGAAACCCTGACTTTGAAAAGAAGATGATAAAAAAAAACCCAAAACTGTCACCAAAATTTATTTTTTTATATCCAGCTTATAATTTAAGAAATACAGAAATGCCTGCAGTAATTGGATTAAATCAGCTTAAAAGATTAGATAAAAATAATATTATAAGAACAAAAAATTTTAAAACATTTTTAAATCACTTAGACAGCAATTATTACAATACAAATTTTGAATTAGAAGGAAGCTCAAATTATGCTTTTCCTTTAGTTTTAAAAAAAGCAAATTTTAATGATCGTGATTTATTAGAAAAAGTTATGAAAAATAACAACATAGAATTTAGAAGAGGTAATGCTGGTGGTGGAAACCAACTTAGACAACCTTATTTAAAAAAATATGTTAAAAATATTAAACTTAAAAATTTTAAAGAAGTGGATCATATTCATTTCTTTGGATATTATATTGGTAATTATCCTTCTTTAAAAATAGAAAAAATATTAAAGATTTGCAAAATATTAAATAACATCAATTATGAATAGAGTTTTTAAAAGAGCCTTAATTACTGGAATCGGAGGATCTGGTGGCAGTTATTTAACAGATCATATTTTAAAAAGAAGTCCCACAACAAAAATATTTGGATTTCGTAGAAGCGTAGGTTACTCAACTTATTTAAAAAAAAAATATAAATCGAAGGTTTCAATAACAAAAATTGATTTAAATAATTTTAATAATTTAAAAAAAAAACTAAGTATTATAAAACCAGATGTTGTATTTCATTTGGCTTCAAATGCGGATGTGAGAAATTCATTTTTCGAACCTTTAAAATTTTCTGAAAATAACAACATGATTACTGTTAACTTATTGGAGGCTTTGAGGCAGCTTAAATCTAAATCAATAATAATCATATGCAGTACATCAGAGGTATATGGAAATGTTGAAAAAAAGTATATGCCAATTAAGGAAACACAGCATATTGCTCCAATAAATCCATATGCTGTTACTAAAGTGTTTCAAGATTTGATGTCTCAAGTTTATGAGAAATCTTTTGGTATGAATGTGATTATTACAAGAATGTTTTCATACATGAATGCAAGAAGAAATAATCTTTTTCAAACAGCGTTTGCTAATCAAGTAGCCGCAATAGAACAAGGTAAATTGAAATATTTAAGACATGGAAATTTGAAAAGTAAAAGAACAATTATTGACACAAAAGATGCAATGGAAGCATATTGGCTTGCAGCAAAAAAAGGTAAAGTTGGTGAAATTTATAATATTTGTGGTAAACAACAAATCTCAGTGAATGATTTTTTAAGAAAGTTGATATCATTTTCCAATAAGAAAATAATATGTAAGCTAGATAAAGACCTTGTTAGACCTAAAGATATAGATTTGCAACTATCTGATTTTAAAAAATTTCAGAAAGATACAGGATGGAGGCCTAAAACAAATTTAAACTTAGCCATTTTAAATTTATTAAATGAGTGTAGAAAGAATAATAATTTTTAAGCTTATGAAAAAAAAAAATATACTTATTACTGGTGCTGCAGGATATTTAGGATCTATTATTGCAACAAAATTAGTCAATCTAGGCCATATAGTTACTGCTGTAGACATTATTAAATATGATAAAAATTCACTCTCACATTTATTTTATTTTGATAATTTTAAATTTTTAAAAGAAGATGTAACTGAAGAAAAGGTTGTAAAAAAAATTGTAAAAAATCAAGATTTCATAATTCCTTTAGCAGCTTTAGTTGGCGCACCTTTATGTGAAAAATTTAAAAAAAATACGTTAAAAACTAATGTTGGTTCTATAGAAATATTATTAAAATTTATTAAAAAAAATCAAAAAATTATTTATCCAACAACTAATTCTGGATATGGTGTTGGTGAGAAAAATAAATTTTGTGATGAAACTTCACCATTAAGACCAGTATCATTATATGGAACTACCAAAGTTAAAGCAGAAGAATTAATCTTCAAAAGAGGGAATTCTATTTGTTTTAGATTGGCAACAGTATTTGGATACTCTTATAGAATGAGAACAGATCTTCTTGTAAATAATTTTGTTGAAAGAGCCATAAAAACCAAAAAATTAGAAATTTTTGAACCTAATTTTAGAAGGAACTATATTCACGTAAAAGACATTGTTGATGCTTTTGTTTTTGCGATAGATAATTTTGAAAAATTAAAAAACAATATTTATAATTTAGGGTTATCATCTGCCAATATTACTAAGATACAACTGGCTAAGAAAATTAAAAAATATACTAAAGATTTAGAGATAAATATTATTAAAAATCGTAAAGATCCAGATAAAAGAGATTATTTTGTAAGCAACAAAAAAATTGAGAAGCATGGATTTAAAGCTAAAGTTACTTTAGATTCTGGCATCAAAGAACTTATAAAAATTTTCAATTACTGTGATATTAAATTTAAGAATAATTATTAATATTTTAATATTTTGAATAAATCGTTGAAAAAATATCAAAAAGTTATTTAAATTAATTTTTTTCTGTAAAAGAATTAAATCTATCTGAGAGAATTTCTGAATTTTTAAGGTACCAATCTATTGTTTTTTTTATCCCTATTTCAAGTTTGACATTAGGCTTGATGTTTATAGATAAAGCTCTTTTTGTGGACATTTTTCTCATCTTATCTCCACTTGGTTTTGTCTTATCCCAAATTATTTTAATAGGGCCTCCAGGTACCATTTTTGCGATAGCATTTGCAATTTTTTTTATTGAAACTCCTTTGCCTGAGCCCAAGTTTACTGGTTTATTATAGTTTTTTTGAACTACTTGAAGCATTCCTTTTGCAACATCTTCTGAGTAAATAAAATCCCTGATTGCAGAACCATCACCCCATACAGTTAATGGATTTTCTCCAGAAATAGCCCTATTAATTAGCGATGGTATAACCATTGCATTATTTGGATCAAAATTATCTCCTGGTCCATAAACGTTAGCTGGTCTTACTATTGAAAAATTTTTTAAATTATACTGAATTTTATATGCTTCTGCCTGCAACTCGCAAACTCTCTTGGCCCATCCGGCAAATTTATCATTTTTAGAGGGAAATGTTTTCCAAACATCATCCTCATTAAATATTTTACTAGGAGCGTAAACCCCAATTGAGCTAGTGAACATAAATCTTTTAACATTACATCTTCTAGCAGCTTCCATCATATTAAAACTAAACATGATAGTTGGAACCATGAAGCTCGCAGGTTTTTGCATGGTCATTTTAGGAGAACCTTTAACACCAGCTAAATGAAACACTATATCTTTATTTTTGCAAACCTTTAGACAGTTAGATAACTCCCTTAAATCAATCTTGATAAATTTGCAATTTTTAGGAGCTCTTTTTTTAGAATCTAGGGATACAACAGTTACTTTTGCCTTTTTTTCTATTAACATTTTAACTAGAGGCATTCCAATTAATCCAGTTCCACCAGTAACTAAAACTTGTTTATTTTTATAAAAAGACATTTATTTAAAATTTTCTTTCCACCACTTTAGTGTAAAAAAAATTCCCTTATCTAGGCTAATTTTTGCTTTCCAACCCAATTCTTTATCTGCTAATTTACAATCAAGACTTAAAAATGTTTTAATTGTTGGTTGAGTTTTGTCGTAAACAATTTCAATTTTTTTTTTGGAGATTTTGATAATTTTTTTTATAATATTTTCTATCGAGTATGATTTTCCAGAGCCACAATTATAAATTCTAAAATTACTTTTTTGATTTTGAATTGATAATTTTACAAAGTTAACCAAATCATCAATATATATAAGATCTCTCTTTTCTTTACCATTTCCCCATACAGTAATTTTTTTGCTAGCATTCATAACTTTAGTTATTGATGCTCCAAGAAAATGACTTTTATTTAAATCAAATTTATCAAAAGGACCAAAAACATTTGAATGCCTAATACAAGTAAATTTAGTACTACTAATTTTAGAATAAAATTCACACATTTTTTCAATATATAACTTTGTATTCCCAACACCAAAATAATTAGGAAAAAGTTCTTTAGATGGATTAAAATCAGTTTCTTTTAGTGGTTTTTTTGAAGATGTGTACATTACTGTACAGCTAAAAAAAATAAAATGTTTAATCTTATTTTCAAAAGATGAGCGCAATAAATAAGAATTCATTATAGCGTTATCGGTTACATGTTCATATGGCTTTGAAATTATTGTTTTTGCCCCAGATGTAGTTGCTGCAGCCTGAATAATTATATCAATGTTTTTTGTTATTTTATTAACACTCTTACTATTTCTAAGGTCAGCTTTAATCCATTTACAATTTTTTAACTTAAAAGGTTTAGATTTCCAGAAGGTACATATTAGTTGATAATTTTTATTTTTAGTTAATTTTAATGCAATATTTTTTCCAATAAAACCAGTTGCACCACAAAGTAAAATTTTTTTTTTATTTAGCATTATAAAAATCTCCATTTTCAACAATTAAAAAAGATTTTTTAATTTTAGGATTTATACACCTCTTGAAAGTTTTAAAAATATCTGTTGGTTTGTTAAGGTAAATTACTTCAATTTCAGTCAAAACCCTTTTAAACATATCAGTATAATTTTGAGTATGCTGTATTCCACCGTCAAGAGGTTTCTTAGATCCGACAGATGTTCTTATAATTACTTTTAATTTAAATTGTTTTTGAGACATAGCTCTCATCTTATCTAAATGATTTATCATTTGATTGCACGCAAGAATTAAAAAATCAAACCTTGGATAACAAGTTATTGGTATATATCCATTCATAGCCAAACCAATTGATGCGCCCATTTGCATTTCCTCTGCTACTGGAAATTCTATTTTTTTTTTATTTGGAACATTGATAAGAGTATTAAATATAGCATTGCCTGAATACATAACTGATTGACCTAAAAAAATAGTTTTCTTATTTTTACTCAACATTGTCATTGAGCGAATTAATTCATCTTTATATTTTAATTTTTTTTTCAAAATAATATCCAGTTCCCAGTTCCATGATGTGGAAATTTTCTTTTATACTTATAATAAGTAATATCTTTAGGTACTTTTGTTTTTCCACCCCACGCATTTTTAGTTGGAGTATTAGTACTTAAGCCGTTATCTTCAATTATAAATTTGATAGGTAAATTCATGTTAGATGAATATTTATAAGTTTCATGAAAAATACCAGTTTCAAAAGTCATATCACCTATAAATACATATACTTTTTGCTTATTTTTTTTTCTTTTAATAGAAAGAGCAACACCCATAGCGATAGGTAATATTCCACCAACAATTGCAGACGAGTAAAAATTATTTTTTTTAGAAATAATTCCCATACTTTTTCCGTTTACAATTTGTTTTAAAAGCCAACTCTCATTTACTCCATGAAGAAGTGCATGATAATGATTTCTCCAAGTAGAAAAGACCCAATCATTTTTTTTTATTTTTTTAAATATTTTAATCAGCTGATCTTCATTATTTCCAGATAAATGAATTGGAGCTTTAATTGTTCCATTTTCATATATCTTTTTTACTTTTTGTTCAAAATTGATTAGTCTGTTTTTCATTTATTTGTGAATAAAAATAATAATTATATATACTTACAATAATGAAAAATAAAATCTAAAAAAATTAATATTTTTGTGAATATACTTTTTATAGGAGGAACTGGTGTCATTAGCTTTAGCTGTGTGAAAGAAGCTATTAAACTAGGTCATAATATAACTTTAATAACAAGAGGAATTAAAAAAAGAAATTTGAATGGAAAAATTAAGAAAATTAATACTGATTATAATAGTACCAGTGTAGGAATGCTAAAAAAAAAATTAAGTGGTAAAAAATTTGACTGTGTAATTAATTTTTTAATTATGAACAAAAAGCAGGCAATGAAAGATATCTTATTATTTAAAGATATAACTGATAAATATTTTTTTATAAGTACTGCAAGTTGTTATCAAAGAAAAAATAATTTAAAAATTACTGAGAAATCAAAAATACATATTTTAAAAAATAAGTATATTAGAGATAAAATTGAAAGCGAAAATTTATTTATTAAATTCTACAAAAAAATTAAATTTCCAGTAGTAATAATAAGACCTGGTCATATATATAATTTTTTTAGTTTTCCTACAAACATCAATGGATATGGGTATGAAATTTTATTCAGATTATTACATAACAAACCTGCAATAATTCATAATAATGGAAAATCAAATTGGAGCTTAATGCATGCTGATGATTTTGCTTATAACTTTATGAAATTGATTGACAACAAAAATATAAATGGAAAAATATTTAATATAGCTAGCTCAAAATTTTTTAATTGGATAAATTTTTATACTTTAATCTTTAAAATCATTAAGAAACCAAAAAAAATTATCTTTATTGATGAAAAAAAAATTAAAAAAATAAATCATAATATAAGTTCTAATTTAAAATTTGATAAATCTTTAAATACAAGATTTAACTTAAACAAAATGATTAAGTATAATAATTTTTTCAAAGAAAAAATTACGTTAGAAAAGGGATTAAGAAAATCTATTATTAATTTTAAAAAAAATATTTTTAAGGTAGATGATAAAAAAAATTTAGATCTAGAAAAAATTCAAAAATTATAAAAGATGAATATTGCTTTTTGGACAAGAGAAGATCAACTTTTAAATAATTATATTTTTAAAAATTCATTAGATCCTACAGGTGGAAATGGATTACAGAAGTATTGTGATTTATTTGATTATTGTTTAAAAAATGAACCAAAAATAAAATTATATACAGTTGATACAATTAAAAATATTAGTGACATAGATCTTTTGGTATTTATTGGTGTTCCTAATAAACAGTCTAAATACGGAATAAAATTTTTAAATAATAATGATAAACCAAAAATTTTAATAACAGAAGAGTGTAAATATATAGAACCAGAAAGTTTTAGCAAATCTAGCCTAAATACTTTTGATATAATTTTTACATTTGATGATAATTATATTGATGAAATCAAATATAAAAAAATGCATAATTGTGTTTTAGAAAATCATCAAATACCAAAAGAAAATTTTAATAAGAAAAAACTTGCATGTATGTTTAATGCAAATAAAAATTTTTTAAAAGAAAATAGCCTTCATGAAGAAAGAAAAAAAATAATTAATTGGTTTCAGAAATATAAGGTAAATGAGTTTGATCTTTATGGTAAGGGGTGGGATGAGTATGTGATTCCTTGGAATTGGAAAATTTTGAATAGATTAAATTATCCACGATTTACTAAATTAAGAAAATTCTTAAATTTTAAAATAAATACATCATGGCAAGGTTATGCAAAAGATAGAAATCTCACTGCAAGTAAGTACAAATTTTTTTTTGCTTTTGAAAATTTTAAAATTGATGGTTATATAACAAGTAAAATCTTTGATGCTTTTTACTCAAAAACAGTGCCAATTTATTATGGTGCAAGCAACATTACCAAATATATTCCAGAAAAATGTTTTATTGATTACAGAAAATTTAAAAGTTTAGATTTATTATATAAAAAACTCAGTGAAATGAGAGAAGACGAATATAATGAATATTTATACAATTATGAATTGTTTTTAAATTCATCTGGTATAGAAACCTTTACTTCAGACTATTTTATACAAAAGTTTTTAAAAAACTGTAAGAGTATTTATTACAAAAATATATAAAATGATAATTTGCAGAACTCCATTAAGAATTTCTTTATTTGGTGGTGGTACAGATTTTGAGGAGTGGTTTGAAAATAATGAAGGCATGGTTATTTCAATGTCTATAAATCAATATTGCTATGCGACTTTAAGAGAAATACCAGACATTCATCCTTTTAAATATAGATTAAGATATTTTAAGAATGAATCTACTAATTCAATTAAAGAAATTAAGCATAAAAGCATAAAGGCAGTTTTAAATAATTTTGATAAACGTAAAAATTGTCTAGAAATAATTCACAGTGCTGATTTGCCAGCACTTTCTGGTCTAGGTTCAAGCTCAGCATTTACTGTCTCATTGATTAACTTAATTTATACAAATAATCAGGAGTCAATTACAAAGAGAGAGTTAGCAAATAAATCGGTATATGTTGAAAAAAAAGTATTAAAAGAGTTTGTTGGATATCAGGATCAATTCGCTTGTTCCTTTGGCGGTTTTAATATCATAAATTTTTCACAAAAAAAAATATCTGTTAATCCAATAAATATTCCACAGGATAAGATTAACGGTCTGTTAGATAATATGATTTTGTATTTTACTGGATTACAAAGACATGCACAAATAATAGAAAAGGAAAAAATTAAAAACATTAATAAAAATGAAAATTTTTTAAAAGAATTACATGTTAATACCTTGCAAGCTAAAGATATCTTGTATTCAAAAAAAAAATCCTTTTTAATAGAAATATCGAAATTACTTAATCAATCTTGGGAACTAAAAAAAAAGTTATCTCCAGGAGTATCAAATAAAAAAATTGATGAACTTATAAATCTTGGCTTAAGAAATGGTGCAAGTGGTGCAAAACTTTTAGGTGCTGGTGGTGGAGGATTTATTTTATATTTAACAAAAAATAAAGTTGAAAAAAGAAAATTAGTTAAAAAATTATCAAAATTTAAGATAGTTAATTTTAAAATTGATGAATTGGGAAGTCAAATTTTGTATAGAAATTAATTTTATGAGATGTAATAATTAATAAACTTTTCTAAAAAACTATTTTTTATTAAATTCTTTGTACCATTTTATAAATCTTTTTATACCAACGGTAATTGGTGTATTGGGCTTAAATCCAGTTATTTTTTTTAATCTTCTAGTATCGGCCTTTGTCATAGGAACGTCTCCTTTTTGCATTCCTCTTAAATTCTTTATAGCTTTTTTATTTAAAATGTTTTCAATAATGTCTACCATTTTACTTAATTTTACAGGATTATTGTTACCAATATTAAATAACCTAAAAGGAGCTGTGCTTTCAAAAGTTTTTAAATTTTTTAATTTAAGATTTTTCTTAGGTGTTTGGTTTAAAAGTTTAATTATTGGGCTTACTATATCCGATATGTATGTGAAATCTCGATACATGTTTCCATAATTATTTATATTTATACTTTTGTTTTCTAAGATGGATTTAGTAAAAATATATATAGCCATGTCAGGTCTACCCCATTCCCCATAAACTGTAAAAAACCTTAACCCAGTTGTTGGTAAATTATATAAATGCGAGTAAGTATGAGCCATTAGTTCATTTGATCTTTTGCTAGCTGCATATAAGCTTATAGGGTGGCTTACATTATGATTTTCACTAAATGGAGCCTCTTTATTTAATCCATATATACTAGAGCTGCTTGCGTAAATTAAATGTTTAATTTTATTATTTTTGCAATTTTCTAAAATATTTAAAAAGCCTATTATATTACTATCAATGTAGCTATGAGGGTTAATTAAAGAGTAAGCAACACCAGCTTGTGCTGCTAAATTAATGACATGAGTAAATTTTTCTTTTGAAAAAATTTTTTTTAACTTATTTTTATTTTTAATATCAGCTTTTATAAATTTAAAATTTTTGAAATCTTTCAGAATTTTTAATCTATGTTTTTTTAATCTTACACTGTAGTAATCATTAATATTATCTATCCCAACTACCTTTTTCCCATTTTTGAGTAAAGCGTTACAGACATGCATGCCTATAAATCCTGCCGCTCCAGTTACTAATATTTTCATTTGAATTTTTTTTAGGGCAATATATATATAATTTATCTATATATGACTATCTTAAAAAACAAATATACACAATTGATTTTAGTCGGTTTTATATTTGCTCTGATTACAGGAAGTTTTGGTTTTCTTTCTCATAAGAAATTTATGGATAATTCAAAACAAGAAAAAATAATTGTAATTATAGAAGTTGAAACTAATAGTTCATTGTTATTAGAAATTTCAAAACTGACATCAAATCAAAAAATTTCACAACAAATAAGAACGATTACTGAAGAGCTGTATCGGTCTATAAACTACAGCTTAATAAGATACCAGAGAGATACAAGATTATCATCAGAATGTTTTAATATTGATAGAAAACTAACAGATAATTCGATTTTTATAGAAACTAAAATTTTTTCTTCAGAAAAAAAAATAGCTATAGAAAATTGTTTAAATACACTATTTGATTTATCTTTTCAAAGATTAAAAGATAAAATAATTATAAACACTAATGACGAAATAATAAGAGCTAGTTTTAAAATCAATCAATTCAAAAAATATAGAGATTACGAGAACGAAAAAATAAAAAAAAATTTTTTAGATACAGAATCTTCAACAGTCAACAAAACACTTCAGGAACAAATGTGTATTGAATTTCAACCTATTTTTACATCTATAATAGATGGTAAACAATTTATAATAGAAAAAAAAGATATAAGTTCTGATGATTTTTTAAGCAATTTAACGAGTGTTCCTGAAGTATTCGAAAATTTAGCTGAAATTATTAAATTGTCAAGAGAATGTGATAAATTACAATTTAAAGAAGAATTTATTGAAGAAAGTAGGGATCAAAAGTTTGAGAGCTTATTTAATACTAAAGAAGGTTTGGAAGCTGTAAATATCATCTTATCGAATATTGACTTTCAAAGTGTTTTTATAATGGAAAAATTAAATGTACCTATTAAGTCTGAAGAAGCTTATTTAACAAAAAAAAATCTTATTATATCCTTTTCACTTCTAGGTTTTTTATTTGGAGGCATTTTGGTTTACCACTTTAGATTTACTAAATAGTGAAAAATGAATAAAATCGAATTATATTTAGTATGTCCATCATGTAAAATTACTGAAATAAAGTTTGAAAAAAAAAAATATTTTTGTGAAAAATGTGAACTCAGTTATATTGTCAAAAATAATTTGCCGATATTAATTAATTTTAATTTAGAAAATGTATTGATTAAAGAAAATGAAATAATCTTTAAAAAAGAAAGGTTAGATAAGAATATATTTAAAGA
>Ga0209425_10000628_pt1 | contig 42583 bp, 36 predicted proteins | sample COG_05_FD_184749 | JGI IMG/M metagenome (GOLD analysis project Ga0209425, IMG submission 184749) | Pelagic Microbial community sample from North Sea - COGITO 998_met_05 (SPAdes) (version 2) | ecosystem: Environmental > Aquatic > Marine > Neritic zone/Coastal water | place: Helgoland, sampling...
CTCTCCAGAAGATATAACAATGCACATTAAAGATTTTCTTGCATCTTTATAGGAATTCAAACCTTTATTATTTAACATAATATATATTATGCGAAGTTGTATATTAATTAATGAAAAAATCATAAACAAATACCCTTTTATAGAGAGTTTTATAAATTATCTTCGTAATATAGAAGATTAATCAGTTGTTTTAACTTCTATATAGTCTATAAGTAGTCTACCCTTATCAGGATTGTCTAAGTTTGAACACTCTGAGTCTTGGCAATATTTAGAGTTATTGATATACCCTCCATTTGTGCCTCCCACTGCAACATTCATTATCAAATAGAATGGTTCATTAAATGGCCAATACATTCCATTTATAAAATCAGGTTCTGTTGTGTAATCAATTGAATGAAATGGTTCGTCAAATGTATCTAAATAAAATTCAAGTCTGTTTGTCTCCCATTTAAAAGTAATTGAATGAAATTTATCTACAAAATTCACATTTTGTGGAACTGTTTCAATTGCATATTTATAAATATGATTTTGATAGTCCATTCCATAATGAACTGTAGCTTGAATTTGATTGTCTTGGTTTGAGTACATGTGTTCCATGATATCTATCTCACCATCTCTAGGCCAAGATGTATCATTATTATCAAAAGATTGGGGCATCATCCAAAAAGCTGGCCAATGTCCACTACCCTCTGGAACTTTAAAGCATACAGTAACTTCTGATCCAGGACTGACATTAAGTTTATTCTTAGTTACTAATTTTCCTGACGTGTAATCATATGTTCCTCCCCATGAACTACAATCATTAGCTGCACAATACGGGTCATCAAAAGGAGTCTGACCATAGCTTGTATTCCAATATATAGGTTGAATCTTTAAATAACCATCTTCTATGAAGGTGTTTTCAGTTGTACCTTTAGAAGAATTACAGTCTTTAGAGTAGCCATTTTCACAGCTCGTATAGTATTGTTCTTCATCATTACCCCAACCTGGGACCCATTGACCTCCGCTAACGAAACCATTGCCGGTTTCGTAAGAAAAGTTGTTTGTATCAAGTATGTTAGAAGTAAAATCTTCTAACCAATAATTAGATCCACTATTTGACGTTGCTCTGCAATATGATGGTTTGTCCTGGTCATAAGGATTCCCATTTCCAGATGTATTTTCTGTAACTTCAACAGATACAGATTTTTGTGTGCTTGAACCACTAGAATTAGAACAAACTAATAAATATTCAAATGTACCAACATCAGACATTAGCAATACTTCAGTTCCACTTGTAGCTTTTGATCCATCCCAACTTCCAGATGCAGAACATGAAGTAGAATAAGAAGAAGACCATGATAATGTTATAGAATTACCTGCAACAATAGAAGTTTGATCAGCAGTAAATGAATTTATAACAGCCTGATTTGATGTATTTCCTGAGTTTCCGCCTCCACCACTAGAGTTTGATGAGGAACCTCCGCCTCCACCGCCGCCACATGCTGAAATTAAAAACGTAGATGATAGTAAGCATACTTTTAGTAGATTTTTCATTGTTAATGATTAATTTTAAAAAACAATATATTGTATAGAATATGAATGTAAATTACACAGGAATTTAGAATGAATAGAAAAATATTTAAAGGACTTTTACCACTAATTTTAATAACAAATATATATGCTTCAGCATTGTCTGAGCCAACTACTTATTCCAAAGACTTATATAAGCAATCTATATTAGATGGAAATTATGATGTCACTATAAGCAGGCCAGACAAATTTCTAGATTTTAATTATGGCGATCGTGTTGCTTCACCCTCTCAAATCTCAAATGCAATATTAACTTGGGCTAAAGAATCAAATAAATTAAAAGTAGTTGAATATGCTCGCTCTCATGAAAATCGTCCTTTATATGCAATTTATATTTCTTCAGAAGAAAATATCAATCGTCTTGATGAAATTAAAAAAGATGTAATTATGCTTTCAGATGCCAGAGGAATTAATGATTCTAAGGCAAATAAATTAATTAATAAATTGCCTGCAATTGCTTGGATGGCCTACTCTATCCATGGAAATGAAACATCTGGAGCTGATGCGGCACTTGGTCTTATTTACCATCTAATTGCAAGTACTGATAAAGAAGTTGAAGATATGCTCTCTGAAATGGTTGTAATAGTTGATCCTATGATGAATCCAGACGGTAGGGATAGATTTGCTAAGTCTTTAGAACAATACAGAGGTACAGCTCCTAATTATGACGATCAATCTCTTCTACATACAGGTGATTGGCCTTATGGAAGAACTAATCATTATTATTTTGACTTAAATAGAGATTGGATATATCTAACACAACCAGAAACACAAGGTAGAGTAGCATTGATAAATCAATGGAGACCACAAATACTAGTAGATGCTCATGAAATGGGCCCTCAAGATACATTTATGACTGGGCCTGCTAGAGAACCAATCAATAAAAATATGAGTGAAAACATTATCAAATGGGGAAATATATTTGCTCAGGATCAAGGATCTGAATTTGATAAAAGAGATTGGCGTTTTTATACAGGTGAATGGCATGAAGATTTATATCCAGGCTACTCGTTTTATGTAAATTTTAGAGGAACATTAGGAATATTATATGAACAGTCACGCATGGCTGAAGATGGCGTAAAAAGACCCGAAGGAACCATTCAGTCATACAAAGAGTCAGTTCACCATCAGTTTGTAAGCTCATTAACTAATCTTAAAACCTTACAAAATAATAGCAATGAGATGTATCAAGATTATTGGGATGGAAGAAAGTTAAATATATCCAGTGAAAGTAAGTGGGCAAATCAATCATTTGTTATATTGCCAACAAAAAATAAGAAACGAATAAACACACTTGCAAATAAACTAAAATCACAAAATATTGAAATTTATACGAATAATAGACCCATAAAAGTTAAAAAAATTCTTAAGCAATCAGGTGATATTAAAGATGAATTTATAATTCCTATCAACAGTATGATCATACCAAATCGTCAACCTGAAGCACCCTTAGTTTCAGCTATTCTTGAATTTGATGCTGAGATTGATAAAGAAGTTCTTAAGAAGGAGAGACAGGCTACTTTAAAAAATGGTTCATCTATCATGTATGACACTACAGCTTTCAATTTTACAATGATGTATGGCTTGGATGCTATAACGGTTCCTGAATTTCTTAATGAAGACCTTGAGGAGTGGCTACCCTCACCCATTACAATTGATGTAAATGATGAAGCGGTTATGTGGGCAGTTGAAGGTGATGATGACTCATCTGTATCATTTGCTGCAAGACTGATGGAACAAGATATTATTGTAAGAATAGTTGATAAAGACTTTTTACTATCAAATAAATCATTATCAAGAGGTAGTGTAATTGTGTTAGCAATGGATAATCCTAATGTTAAGAATTTAACATCACTTGTTTCAAGCACTGCTACAAGTCTAAATATTTCAGTTTTTTCTCTTAATTCTGGCTTTGGAGAAAAAGAATTACCGGATTGGGGCGGCAGGCATTTTAGGCTGTTAAATAAACCAAAAATAGCGGTTCTTGGTCATAATGGGTTTAGTTCTTATGATGTAGGCGTAAGCTGGTGGTCACTTGATCATCACCTTGGTATTAGGCATAGTCTATTGAATACATCAACAATTGGCTATGCTGATTTGCGAAGGTATAACACAATAATAATGCCAAGCGGTTACAGGAGCCTATCACAAGGTGAGACTTCTGCCCTTAAAGACTGGATTGAACAAGGTGGGACATTAATAGCGCATAATGGAAGCACAAGAAGACTTCTTTCACAGGATTCATTCACTAGTGTAAAAGAAATTACAAAATCTTTTGATTTAAGTCATCAATATAATGTAGACCTTCAAAGAGAGTTTTTAGCTTTAGATACAATAGTGGATAAAACTAAAGTTAATAATAATAAAGTTGATTTCGAACTGAATTACCCATGGGAAAAATCTGATACTAAGATTGACATTGATACATTAAAAAAACGGGATAAATGGCAATCATTATTTATGCCTTCTGGAGCCTTTGTTTCGGGAAGGATAGATAATAGTCATTGGTTAACTTTTGGAACAATAGACACAATACCCCTTCTCTACTCAAATTATCCAGTTTTAATGTCTGACTCACGCTCAAATGCAGTTATTAGAATTGGAGAGCTATCAGAGAATGATAACGTTGATAGCTATAGGACTTTGAACTGGTCAGATATTCCATCAGGAAACGATCTCAATGTAAGGATGAGTGGTCTAGTTTGGCCTGAAGCATCAAAGAGAATAGCAAACTCAGCATATTTAACTCAGGAACGTTATGGTAAGGGACAGATCATCCTGTTCTCTGGAGAGCCTAACTTTAGGGGATCTAGCCTTGGCACGAATCGACTTTGGCTTAATGCAGTTGTTTATGGATCTGGTTTGGGTACAACTCTAAACTTATCGCTATAAAATTCTATTTATAATTAAGGGGGATTTGATGCCCCCTTTTTTTTTATAAATTAAAAATTATTTTAAATTTCTGTTAATTTGTTTATTATGTTGTGATGAGTAAAGCAAAAATGGCATCTTCATTTTTAAAGATAAAATTTCATAACATCGGTTCTGTTTTAATTAAAACTGCTGGAACTTATGCGGTATCAGGATTTGCTTTAATCCAACTATCTAGCATTGTGGTTGATAATATCTCTACTGAACAAGTCCTTGGGATTACTTCAGAATCATTTATGCAATTATTGTTTATAGTTATAATTTCAGGTTTTCCATTATCTTTAATATTAGCTTTTATCTTTAAAAGAAATAGTATTAGCAAAGAAACTCTTAAAGATTATGAATCTCTTAAAAAAATAATTACTAACAAAAAACCCAAGATTGGTCTTATCCCCTTTGAAAACTTAAATGATGATTCAGATGGTGCTTTTCTTGTTGATGGTATTGTTGAGGATCTAATAACTGAACTTTCCATGGTGAAAGAAATTTCTGTAGCAACAAGAAAGACATGCTTTGGATTTAAAGATAAAGACTATACAAGTCAGGCATTTAAAGAAAAATGGGGTTTTGACTACGTTGTCTCAGGTAGCATTAGGTCATCGAATGATAAATTACGTATATCAGTTGAATTAAGTGATATGGATAATGATGAAGTTATTTGGAGTAATAAATACGATAAATTTAAAACAGATATTTTCTCCTTACAAGATGAAATTGTAACGCAAATAATATTTTCTATAATCGGTGAAATTGAAATAACTAGCTTAAAGAGAGCGCACAGAAAACCAACAGAAAGCATGACATCCTATGAATATACTCTTCAAGGTAGAGCGCTTAATCAAAAATTTGAGAAAGAAGCTAATGCTGAAGCAATAAAGATGCTAGATGCTGCTATTGAAGCGGATGAATTAAACCCTCTTCCTCACTCTTGGAAAGCATGTACATTAGGTCAATCAATGTTTTTAGGCTTCAAGGAAAGGGATGAAGTAATGCCAGCAATGCTAGAATCGCTAAGTAAGGCAAATGAATTAAATGATAATGACTGGAATACCAATAGAATATTAGCTGAAGCCAACCTTACAATGAATAATTTTGAACAAACGAAGCTCTATGCAACAAAGGCTTACAGGGCCAATCCAAACAACCCCCATGTTTTATCAATATATGGAGAATCATTGTTAAGAAATGGAGATGTGGAAACTGCAATAAAAATATTTGAAAAAATGCATGAACTTGAACCTATAGTCGCGGCTGATTTAAACTCAGATAGGCCAATCCAAGCTAAACTATTCGCGTATTATTCAGATGGTAATCTAGCTAAATGTAAAGAATTGCTCTCTTTGTTAGAAGATTTTAGTTCAAAAACATGGATTTCAATATTAGATTTACATGTTAAAAATAATGAAAGTTATAAAGAAGAGTCATGGTATGTCAAAGGTTTGAATAAGTTTAAAGGTATAAACTGGGATGATGAAATAAAAACTTATCATTTAAGCGACAAGAACATGATAGAAAGTTTAACCAAAACAACCGCCCTAATCGCTTAATATATTAAAAGCACACAACCTCAATGAAGAAAACCTTTTTATTACTAATATTAATTAATACATCTTGCACAACTATGACAGACAATAAACCTGAAGCAAAAAAAATACCAATTACACTGACAGCTCACAATGACTCAAGAGTTGATAATTATTACTGGCTAAGAGATGACAGCAGATCAGATGTTGAAATGCTTAACTATCTAAAAGAAGAAAATCTTTATAAAGATAAATGGTTTAAAGAAAATAAACCGTATACCGCTATGTTAATAGAAGAATATGTAAACCAACTCCCAAAAGAGGAAGTGTCTTATCCAAAAGCAAATGGTAATTTTAATTACTTCACTAAAATTACTAATAATGAACAGCTAAAACGCATATACAGATCATCAAATAAAAATGAAGAGCTTTTATATGACCCGAATATAAAACTGAACAATCAAGAATACTATGATATCTATGGAGTTTTTCCATCTAATGATAATAAATTACTTGCATTAAGTGAGGACAATAATGGCAGAAGAGTTTATTCGATTAAATTCTTAAATCCTGTAACTAAAACTTTTAATGAACAGGTTATTGAAGGCTCTAGTGGTAAGGTTGTTTGGTCAAAAGATAATAAGTATATATATTACATAAAAAAAGATACGACTACATTAATTGCAAATTCTGTTTACAGGCATAAGGTTGGGTCTAAAGTAGGTAATGACACTTTGCTTTACAAAGAAACTGATGAATCGTTTGAGCTTACTTTATCAAGATCAAGTGATAAAAATCTTCTTTATATAAATATAAATGCCACAGATAACAATGAAATAAGAATTTTAAATTTAGACACTCCACTTAAATTACCAGAAATTTTTATAGCTAGAGAGGAAGATCATTTATATTACCTTGAACATACTGGTGATAATAGTTTTCTTGTTTTAAGTAATAAAAATGCACCTAACTTTAAAATATTAAAATCAATATCTATTAATAATAGGGATATAGATTCAATGGAAACTGTTGTCAGTCACTCCAATGATATATTTATTAATAATATTCTTTTAATAAACAATACCTTAATTCAAGAAGTAAGAGCGAATGGCCTCCCTGAAATTTATTTATTTAATCTAACTTCAAAGAAAACAATTCAGTTACCTTTTGAAGACAACGCATATGATGTTTGGATTGATCAAAACCATTCTGATACTAAAAACCTTTTTTATAATTACACCAGCCTTCTAAGACCGCAGGTTATATATAAGCTTGATATAGATAATTTGCAGTCAGATATAGTTTGGGAGAAAGAAGTTGTTGGATTCTCAAGGGATGCTTATCAGGACGATAGGTTCTTCATAACAGCTAGAGATGGCGAGCAAATTCCAGTTATAACAGTATCAAAAAAAGGTATAGATTATAAAAAATCACCTATTTTATTTTACGGATATGGATCATATGGAATAAATATTGATGCGACATTCAGACAATCAATAATACCCTTGCTCGATAAAGGTTTTATTTTTTCAATTTTAAATATCAGAGGTGGCGGTGAAATGGGTAAAAGTTGGTATGAAGACGGTAGGATGATGAATAAAATGAATACCTTTTATGATTTTAATGACTCTGTTAAGGCTGTATTGAATAAAGGTATTGGTGATCCTGAAAATGTATTTGCAAGAGGTGGAAGTGCTGGGGGCTTATTAATGGGAGCTATTATAAATCTTGAGCCTGAGCTTTATAAAGGGATTTTATCAGGTGTACCATTTGTAGATGTTTTAACAACAATGTCTGATGCAACTATTCCCTTAACTACATTTGAATACGGTGAATGGGGTAACCCTGCAGTTAAGGAGCAATATGAATACATGAAGCAGTATTCTCCATATGACAATATTGATTATAAAAACTACCCTGCTATCTTTATCACATCAAGTTTATATGACTCACAAGTTCAATATTTTGAACCTGCTAAATATATTGCAAAAATAAGAGAATACAATCAATCAAATAATCCTATCTTGATGGATATGAACCTTATAGGTGGACATGGTGGTATGAGTGGCCAAATCAATCAATTTAATGAGATTGCTGAAGAATTTAATTTTATTTTAAATTTAGCAGAAAAAAATTAACTGTAAATAACGATAAGATATGCAGTTGGTAACGCGATTAACCATAATGTTAAGCCAAAAATAAAAGGTTTAAATGATAAAGATTTAAAATCAATCGAAGAGGTTTGCGTACCAATACAAAATAAACCAGTAATTAAAAAAATTTTACTAATATCTCTTAGCAATAACTCTAATTGAATTGACATTTGGCTATAAGAGTTAATTAGAACAGCTAAAACAAAAAAGAATACAAACTTAGGATATTTAGATTTAGATTCATTATTCTTATAAATAAAATTTATTAAAATTATTAAAGGTATAAGCCATAGCGTTCTTGCCATCTTTAGAGTTGCTGCAACTTCAACAGATTCTGGACTATATTCTAATGCTGTTCCAATTACAGATGATGTGTCATGAACTGCTAATGCAACAAATGAACCAAATTCAACATTGGAAAGAGATAAGGTGGAACCTATATAAGGAAAGGATATAAGAGCAATAATATTGAAGAGGAATATTATTGTTAAGGCAACTATCAATTCATGCGGTTTTGCTTTAATTATTGGTGCGACTGCTGCAATGGCAGTAGCTCCACATATAGCAGCTCCAGATGATATTAAAATAGAGAGAGTTTTATTTAGATTAAATATTCTTGATATTAAAAGCCCTCCGAAGAATGATAAAAAAACAAATAAAGTTATCCAACTTAAGTAATTCTCACTTATTTCATATACAGAACTTAATCCAATTGTTAATCCTAATATAACAATGCCAATTTGTAAGGGTATAGTTGATACCTTTCTTGTAATAAAATTTAATTCAGGCTTATAAAAAAAAGAAAATGCTACCCCTAAGCAGACTGAAAAGGCTGCATTACCAATAACTAAAGCTGAAGCAAGAAATGAAATTGAAATTAAATAGATCAAGAAAAAGATTTAATATTTAAATAGATCATTCAGCTTATAGGTTTTAAATTTGAGCAAACATGATTATATTCATTTATCGTATCTTCAATAATTTTTTTAACAGGTTTAATTTCTGTAATTAGGCCTACCGATTGACCTGATAATGCTGGAGCTGCATTCATATCGCCATCAAAATATAGATTTTTAATATTCATTAATGCAGACATGTCCATTATCCCATCTTCATTTATTTTATTAGTTAAATCTGTTTTAAGCGCTCTGATAACTGGTTTAGATTGTTTATTAAGAACCCACGTCCCATCAATAGGCGAGTCAAGAATGGAGTTTTTAAAATTATTATGAACAGGTGATTCAAGACTAGATACAAACCTTGTTCCCATTTGTATACCATCTGCGCCAGCTGCTATGGCCGAAGCCATACCAATACCGTCTACAATTCCACCAGCTGCTATTAACGGTATGTCTATTTGTTTTTTAATGGCTTGTATTAAAACTGTTAAGCCAACTTCTACAGGGCTTTTAAAACCTCCTCCCTCAGTTCCTTCTACAACCAATCCGTCAACTCCTGCATTGTACGCTTTCAATGCACCATCAAGACTTGGTACAGCATGATATACAACAATACCTGCATCTTTTAATATTTTTACATATTTAGTTGGATCCCCTGCCGATGTTGTTACAAACTTCACTCCATGTTCTACACAAAAATTTACCATTGAATCATCTCTAAGAAATAGAAGAGGAAGATTCACACCAAAAGGTTTGTCTGTAAGAGAAGACATTTTGGCAATCTCAGCTTTGCATATATCAACTTCACCAGAAGATGTTTCAATAATTCCAAGACCTCCTGCATTAGACACAGCAGAGGCTAATTTGCTTCTTGCAATCCATCCCATTGGAGCCTGAATAATTGGATATTTAACACCAGAATGTTTAAGAAATTTATTCATTTTATATATTTAGTTAAAAAACTTATTTTAACCAAGCTATTTGTTGGAGTAAAACTATAAATTTGCACAGTTAATGAGCTTAATTACCTTATGCTTTTTGAGAAACCGGTATAGTCTGTTTCAGATCTTTTATAGTCAAGTTCACTACCTTCACCATAAATCTCCCTTTCAAACCATTCTATAAACTCTTGATCTCTTGTTATTTTCCAAAAATCCCAAACAGTTCTAGCTAAAGGAGTTTTAAAAGTTCCTAGCTTCAATGCATTCATTCGAGTTTCTAAATGTTTATTATTAACAAAGTTATCCTGAACCTTCTCATAAACATCAAATATATCAACTAAAGTTGTAATTAAAAACATGGAAACTCTAACTCTTTCCTCATCACTCAAGTCCCCAGACCAATCTTTAGACAAGAATGCACTAAATTCTCCATCTTTAGAGGATGCAAAATACCTATCATACTGCCTTTGAGTTAAAGAATGCCCAAATTGAGCTTTTGTAATTTGATTTTGTTGATGAATTTGAATTGCGAGGTAAACAACTGATACGACAACTCCCATAGCTGCAATGATTTGAACAATTAATACAATAGAGTCGTTAGTCATAGAATGTTACTCAATAATATATTTAATCATATCATTATAATAAGGCCTTAATTGATCTGATAAAGCCTTTGCTTTATTTGAAAGAGGCTTTTTTTTACTAAACCCCACTGATACAAAGCCAGTAGATGTCATTACAGATGGGTACCAATGTTTTGCCCATATACCATCATAATCTTTGATACCGGAACTCCACTTAAGCATTTTTGAATCCCAAGGTATATCAATTTTTAAACAAAGCTTCTTAAGAACACTCTCCGGATCTTTTAATACTGAAGATGAGTCTATAACAGGACATGCTATTCCAGTTTTATCAGAAATAATATTAAAGATTTTATGTTGTTGAATAAAACCAAAGTCCTCAAGCTTTCCGTCGGGCCATTTAGCAAGAAAACTAGATACAACCAAATCAGGATCTCGTAATAAAAAACAATTTATAGAATCAGTAACCCAATCCAAAGAATCATAATTGAATATATGTTGTGACATGTGTTTATGATAGCTATAACCACTCATTTCTTCAGTCGAACAGATTTTCTCTACTGACTTATAGGATGTATTCATCGATGAAATAACCTCATCAATCATTGGGTGCTTCTTATTAGTTTTTTTTAGATAAGCACCATAAAAAGGTTCATCCATAACAGATGAAACATCAGATCTATTTCCAAAACTTCTCATTATTGCTGTTGATAGATTTCTAGGTCCTGACCACATAGCTATTATATTTTTCATAGTAACTAAAGTTCGAGATAGAGTTTTTTTAAACGGCTATTTATTGGGCCTGGTTCAATTGACTCACCTATAGACCTTCCATCAATATCAATAACGTGTCTTAAAGAACCAAGTGTGCCAGTTATAAAGGCCTCATCTGCTGAGTAGACATCAACAAGAGAAAAATTCTTTTCATGAATAGGAATATTATTTTCTTTACATACATGAATAACTTTTTTTCTAGTTATACCGTTCATACAGTAATCACCAGAACTAGTATAAACCTCACCATTTTTTACAATAAAAAAATTACATGAATTGGTAGTGTTTACAAAACCATGAGGGTCAAGCATCAATGCTTCGTCGGCTCCAATTTTTTTTGCTTGAATACAGGCAAGTATACAATTCAGTTTAGAGTGACTATTTAACTTAGGATCTTGACTCATTGGCAATCCTCTAACCTGTGGGACTGTAGCTAATTTAATTCCATCGCTAGATTTTGCATCATCAGAATGTTCTAAGATAATAACTAAGCTTGGACCTTTTATCGATAAATCAGGTTGTTGAAAAGGTTTTATCTTTTCACCTCTTGTAACCATAAGCCTTGCGTGCGCATTATCAGTCATTTCATTTGCTAGTCTTGTTTCTTCTAAGGCTCCTATAACCTCACTTTTGGTCATTGATAAGTTGATGTCTATTGCCTTAAGGCCTTCAAATAAGCGATCGATATGTTCATCTAAAAAAATCCAATTACCATTAACCAGCCTAAGCCCTTCCCATATTCCATCACCCATTAAGAAGCCACTGTCATAAACAGATATTTTTGCATCTTGTCTTTTAAGCATAGAGCCATTCACATATATCAAAATATCTTTATTTTTGTTCATGTGTAAATTATTTTTATTGGTCATTTATAAGATTTATTATTAGTTAATACTTATTACATCTTTTGAGATTAATCTAGTCAATATAAATTTATGAATAAATATGATTAACTTTCAATAATTCTAAAATTATTTCACTTATGTTTTAATTACAAAATGAAAAAATTATCACTTTTATTGGTATGTCTTTGGTACCTTTTAGCACTTTTAATTTCATTTAGAGTTACAGAGTTAATTGGTATTCTTGGTAATATATGGTTAAAAATTCTAATCGCTCACGTCATAGCAACAATTGTTATATATGTCGGAAGCGTCATACATAATAATTCAAGCCTTTATGACCCCTTCTGGTCTATAGCTCCAGTTCCTATTATTATATTTTTATACACCCTATCGGATATAAATAATCTTTCAACTTTAAATAAAATTCTTATTTCAGCGCCTATAATTTTTTGGTCTTTGAGATTAACTAGAAATTGGATTATTTCTTGGGATGGATTTAGTCATGAGGACTTTAGATATATTGAATTAAAGAAGGGAGGGAAAATAAAATTAGAATTTATTAACTTTACAGGGATACATCTTATACCAACCCTTCAAGTTAATCTTTCACTTTTTCCGTTATATTTTCTATTTACTAGTTATGAACTTAGCTCACTTAACTACCCATTAATTTTTGCAAGCATATTTACAATATTAGCAGTGATTATAGAAACTATCGCAGATGAGCAAATGAGATCGTTCAGAAGCAATAAGAAGAATGAAGGTATCACCATGAACAAGGGTCTATGGAAATACTCAAGGCACCCAAACTATTTTGGAGAAGTTATGTTCTGGGTTGGCTTATATCTAATGGCATTTTTATCAATAAAGACACCTTTTTGGCTCATATTGTCACCAATATCAATGATTATTCTATTTATCTTTATATCATGTCCTATGATGGATAATAGAAGTTTGATAAAAAGATCTGATTACAAGCAATATATGAATAATACCTCTCAACTCTTTATTTGGTTTCCTAAAATTTAAACAAAAAAAAGCACCGACTAGCGGTGCTTTAAAAGATATAGATAAATTACAAAGTAATTTTAAAGCCTATATAAGTTGATCTGCCTCTTGGGTCATGATGTTTAGGATCATAACTAAAGTTGGCTGCATCATAAACAATAGGAGCTTTTTCATCAGCTGCATTATTAATACCTGCTGATAATACTACATTAGTATCACCTAGTTCCATATTGTAAGTATACTTAAGATCAATAGTTTCAAACGCATCAATATCTTGAACAAAACCTATAGCAGCAGCAGATGCTGGAATAGCTCTTGTTGTTTCATATTCAGAAACCCATCTGTATATTGCTGTTAACATATGATCACCATTAGTTAAGCTAGCTGTTAAAACAGATTTTGTTTCAGGCAATGATCTTGCAAAGTTATCATGATTAAATAAACCAACAACATCCTTCATACCACCAGCTCCATCAGGAATTTCGTAACCAAGCATATGTGATGTAATAAAACCAAGGTTAGCTTGACCATAAGCAGTATCAAAGTCATACGAAGCTTCAAAATCAAGTCCTGAAGCATCTATTTTAGCTGCATTAAAGTAACTAGTAGTAATACCAACAAGGTTTCCTTCAATTCTTTTAATATCTGAGCCATTTGGATCAGCTATGATCTTACCTTGTGCACTTTCAAGAGTAACAACATCTTTATAGTCAACAGTCCAGTAATCTAGAGTTAATGAAGTTTGCTCATTAGGAGTCCAGATCGCACCAAGATTAATATTATCAGATTCTTCAGGGGTAAGAGTTGAGTTATTTGCAACTGCCACTCTTATAAACGCTGTGCCACCTTTAGGCGTTCCATCAGCGTTGAAGTCTTGAATACCTTGAAGTGAAACTGAAGAAGCAGCTAGTTGAACTAATGAAGCTTCCCTAAATGATGTAGAGTATGATCCACGTAAAACCAAGTCATCAGACTGTTGATATCTTAATGATACTTTAGGATTTATTGTTGAGTCAGAATCAAGATTCTCATATCTAACAGCACCTTTAAATGTAAGTTTTTCAGAAAGATCTTTAGCTCCTTCAACAAAAAATGCTGTTGAGTCTCTTCTTGAATCATTCTCAAGACCACCGCCTAAGAAAATTAAGTCAGACTGTTGAGTGATACTTCCATCAGGACCAAATACCGCTTTAGATTCGTCATTTCTAACAATCTTATAAGCTTCATTCTTATATTGAAAACCTAATGCAACATCCCAGCCCTTTCTTTCTCCAGTAAGAAGAACATCAAATACTTGAAGTTTTGCATCAGTCCATCTTTCTTCACCAGATGAAATATAATCAATTAATTCTTGTGAGTTAGCAGATGGGTCAAACAGATTCCAGGTTTGGTTACCACTTGGTCCACCTGTACCATTAATAGCAGCATCAAATCTTGATGTGCTTGTGTCAGGTTGAAATAAGTAACTTGCATGAGAGCTTTCTGTATAGTGAACATCCCAGTTCATTCCGTTATCCATAACACCATCAAATCCCATTGAGACTCTTGTAGACTCATTTTCTCTTGGAGCTAAAGGAGAATCAAAAGCTGAACCTAAAGCTCTTCCAAGCCATAATACAGGATAAGAGAATGGACTAGCTCCTGTTCCAGGCATAACTGGTTTAGCTAAATAAGATAAAGCAGGATATGAAGGAGACTGAGGGTTATCATTTACGTTCACTTCTGCAGATAAGTAATCAAGTTCAAATCCAACACCGTTACCAAGTGTAGTTTTCAAAGAAGTATATAAATTTGTATGGTCTTCATCATTAACTAAATTAAATCTATCACCATAATAAAAGTGACATCTTTGTCCACCAGGTAAAGCAGCTGAAGCTGCATTTGCATAATCAACTAAAATACCTTTATTAGCTTCACAATTTGCATCAGGAACACTTTCATAAATAGCATAAGTTCCAGCATATGGACCACTATCAACGCTTGTGAAGGTATCAGCACCACCAGGTAAAACTAAAAAACTATTTCCTAGAGTACTTATTGCAAGTTGAGAGTAATCTGTTAATTCTGTACCAGCAATTGGAGATCTGTTTAGTTCACTATAAGCTACAACTAAGTTTGCACCATTTACTTCACCACCCCACATAGCACTAACTCTATCGTCAGTTTGGTCACCTAAGTCACCCTTTTGTTGAGATACATTTACCTCAACACCAGTAAAGTCTCTTCTTAAAATATAGTTAACAACACCTGCAACAGCATCTGAACCATAAACAGAAGCAGCACCTTCTTTAAGAACTTCAACTCTTTCTAGCGCTACAACTGGAATCATATTAGTATCAACAAAAACACTTCCATCATTAGCAAATTGACCAGAAACAGTATTCCTTCTACCGTCAACTAAAACCAATGTTGAGGAAAGTCCTAAGCCTCTTAAGTTAACATTTGAAGTACCTTGTGTAGAACCAGAAGTAAATGAGTCAGCATTATTTTCAGCACCACTACTTGCTGTTAAGTTACGAGTAATATCTGCAACAGTAGTTGCTCCAAGTAGCTCAATTTTATCTCTGTTAATAATTTCTACTGGTGATGCGCCATCAGTAGCACTTCCTTTAATATAAGAACCAGTTACAACAACCTCTTCTACATCTTGTGCAATAGAAATTCCAGTAAATAGAACTAATGAAAAAATAAACGAATGAATTAATTTCATAATACTCCCCCTTGAGTTTAAAAATATTAAAATTCAACAAGCACTTTCTGTGCCTACCCACTAATTTTGCACTGTTAATAGAGAATAGCAATAGTATTGTGCATAATTGCCCAACTAAATTTATATAAATAAAGTAGTTTTATTAACTTAATTATGATCTAAATTATGAGTTTTTTTCAGAACGTAAATGCAAGAAGAAAAAATAAGTTGCTATAGCACTTAATACATGCCAAATACCATGGGCTTGTATAACAGAATCTGGATTACAGTTCGCGTTATCAGAAGTACCTGTTAGCCATATGGAAAAGGCAGACATATAAGCTAACATACCTAAAAAATACCATTTATAGGTTCTTACCCCTAATGGTTTTTTGTCTGCCAATAAACCAGGAAGCCAAAATAAAAATACCCACCAGAAAGATTCTGGATTTGCTAATATATCTCCAATTGTCGTTCCAAAAAGAAACAGAACTAAAAAGCCAACAAAGCCTGATAAAAACCTATTGATAGGTGACCAAAATTTATATAAAAACTCTGATATAACCCAAAGACCAATAGAAGTACCAAATAAATTAAAACCTATACCTAAATCCCAAGAGGTAAACCATCTAGTTACTGAGTAAATAAGAACAATTGAAAAATATACTTTTATTAGTCTTGGTGCTGACCATCTTCCCATTAACGATACGTTGTATAGCCATGGGAATATTATGTACATAATCATGCTTAAGTTATCAGCCCACCCACCCCATTCAGTATTGGTTCCATGCATTAACATTGAACCAGGACCAAGCCACCATGCTGCAGATGCATATAAAATGGAGATAGGAGTTAACCCTATAAATTTATTATTAGAAGAAGTGTCTTCATTTGATATGACCCAAAAAATATATAGGCCAACAACCATGAAACCTAAATTGCTTAAAGTATTAACAGGTTCTCTAAAAGCTCCATCACTAACCCTTTCACACCATCTTGATGCTTCACCAATAAGGCTGGTATCAGATGAATTGATTAATCCAGACAAACCTAGTACATAAAAAACAGTTAGAAAGATTACTGAAGTATAAAAAGCAATATAAAATGGATTAGGTTTTTTAAAATTTAACAAAGACTAGTTCCTATGTTGATAAAAATGTTTATATATATAAATAATATACAAATTTTTAATACATACAATAGGTTAAATTTTTAGAAAAAAAGGGCTCTTAATGAGCCCTTATAAAATTTATAGATCTTAAAGTTGAGAGTCTAATTCAGGCAATGCTGTAAATAAATCTGCAACTAAACCATAATCAGCTACTTGAAAGATTGGTGCGTCTTCATCTTTGTTTATAGCTACAATTACTTTTGAATCTTTCATGCCAGCTAAATGTTGAATAGCTCCAGAAATACCAACGGCTATATATAAATCAGGTGCAACAATTTTTCCTGTTTGTCCAACCTGGTAATCATTAGGAACAAAACCAGCATCTACTGCTGCTCTTGAGGCTCCAACAGCGGCCCCAAGCTTATCTGCAATACTATCAAGTAAATGGAAATTATCGCCTGACTGCATTCCTCTTCCACCAGAGATTATAATGTCAGCTGCTGTGAGCTCCGGTCTATCACTTTCAGCAATCTCTTCAGATACAAATTGACTTATATTAAGTGAATCTAAGGCGCTAGCGTTAACAACTTCAATATCAGCATTATTTAGCTCAACAGCATCAAATGCAGTTGACCTTACAGTAATAGTTTTTAATGCATCATTAGATTTTACAGTGGCAATACAACTTCCAGCATAGATAGGTCTTTTAAAAGTATCTGATGACTCAACAGAAATAATATCTGAAATTTGTTGTGAATCGGTCTTAGCGGCAATACGCGGCATTAAGTTTTTACCAAATGTAGTTGCTGGAGCTAATATATACGAATAATCTGAAGACAATGATACGACTAATGCAGAGACATCTTCAGCTAATTGGTTTTCGTACAAAGAATTATTTGAGTTAATAATCTTAGAAACACCATCAATTTTTTGACATTCACTTATTACGGTTTCACATCCCGAACCAGCTACAAGGATGTGAATATCTCCATCAAGATTTTTTGCTGCTGCAACTGTATTTAATGTTGATCCTTTAAGATTATTATTATCATGTTCTGCTATTACTAATATACTCATGAAATCACCTTCGCTTCGTTTTTAAGTTTATCTACCAGTTGATCTACTGATTCAACAATTATTCCTGCAGCTCTTGCTTCAGGAAGTTCAACCTTAAGCAATTCTGTTCTTGGAGAGATATCAATACCAGTATCTGCTAGAGGAATAATTTTTAATTCTTTCTTCTTAGCTTTCATTATATTTGGTAATGAAGCATATCTAGGCTCATTTAATCTAAGGTCGGTTGTTACAATTGCGGGCTTAGTTAACTTTAATGTTTGAAGACCTCCATCAATTTCTCTTGTAACTGAAACTGAGCCATCTTCAACAATCAGCTCAGAGGCATTGGTTGCTTGAGGAAGATCAAGTATTGCTGCAAGCATTTGTCCAGTTTGATTGTTGTCACCATCAATTGCTTGTTTGCCAAGTATTATTAAATCTGGAGATTCATCTTTAACGATTTTAGCTAAAACTTTTGCTAAAGCTAAAGGCTCAAGTAAGGAATCATTTTCTACTAAAATTGCTCTATCTGCGCCTAAAGCTAATGCTGTTCTTAACTGCTCTTGTGATTCTGTCTTACCAATCGTAATTGCAATAACTTCAGAAGCATTGCCGGACTCTTTAATTCTTACCGCCTCTTCTAATGCAATTTCACAAAATGGATTTACAGACATCTTTACATTATTTAAATCAACATCTGAATTATCCGAAAGAGGTCTAACTTTTACGTTATAGTCAACCACTCGTTTAATTGGAACTAGTATTTTCATATTTAACTCTTAATATAGGGGTTTATCGGGCTATAATTGTAATGTCTTTTGTAAACATTTTACAGTACTAAGAGAGGTTAATTTTGGAAAGAGATATAATGGAATATGATGTAGTTGTAGTTGGTGGAGGACCCTCAGGTTTATCAACAGCAATTAGGTTTGCGCAATTAAATAAAGAAAATGGGGCAAGTTATTCAATATGCCTTTTAGAAAAAGGTTCTGAGGTTGGAGCTCACATACTTTCAGGGAATGTATTTCAACCAAATGCTCTAGATGAGTTAATTCCTGACTGGAAAGAAAAAAATGCTCCATTAAATATTCCTGTGAAAAAAGATAAATTACTTTTTTTATTAAATAAATTCTCTATACCGGTCCCTGCCTTTGTGATGCCTCCAATGAATAATCATGGAAATTACGTAATAAGCCTTGGTAATCTTTGTAGGTGGTTAGCTGAACAAGCTGAAAATTTAGGAGTTGAAATATTTCCAGGTTTTCCTGCAAGTAAATTGATCTATGAAAATGATAAAGTTGTTGGAGTACAAACTGGTGATATGGGCATATCAGCTAATGGAGATATTAAACCAGGACATGAACCAGGAATTATCATTAAAGCAAAATACACTGTGTTAAGTGAAGGTTGTAGAGGTCATCTAGGTAAGGAAGTTATTAATAAATACAATCTTTCAGAAGGAAAGGATCCTCAGCACTATGGTATCGGTTTTAAAGAGGTTTGGAAGTTAAAAGAAGGAATTCATGAACCTGGATTAGTAATGCATACAAATGGATGGCCTACTCCATTTGATACGCCATCTGGATCATATCTCTATCATGGAGAAAATAATGAAGCTTATATAGGATATGTAATCCCGCTGGATTATACAAATCCATCCTTAAGCCCTTTTGATGAATTTCAAAAATGGAAAACTCACCCTGCTATAAAAAAATATTTAGAAGGAGGAGAAAGACTTTCTTATGGTGCTAGAGCACTTATTAAAGGCGGTCTTCAATCTTTGCCAAAAATGCAATTTCCTGGTGGTCTTATTACTGGAGATAATGCAGGCACTCTTAATTTTTCAAAAATAAAAGGTTCTCATACAGCTATGAAGTCAGGTTTAATTGCTGGTGATCATATTTTTGAAAATATCAATAGTGATATTCAAACTGACATTTCATATGACGATAGGATACAAAGTTCATGGATATACACTGAACTTTATAAGTCTAGGAATTTTGGTCCTATATTTCACAAGTTTGGTGCATTGTTGGGAGCTTTTTTAAATGCATTAGACCAGTTTATATTTAGAGGAAAACTTCCTTTTACTTTAAATAACCCAGTACCTGATCATGAGTGTCTGAAAAAATCATCTGAAGTAACTAAAATAGAATATCCAAAACCAGATGGTATTTTTTCATTTGATAAACTTTCTTCTGTATATTTATCGAATACGAATCATGAAGAAGATCAACCGTGCCATTTACAGCTCAAAGATCCATCTATACCCATAGCTATAAACCTGCCTATGTATGACGAACCAGCTCAAAGATATTGTCCTGCAGGTGTCTATGAGGTTGTTAGAAAAGATGGTGAAGATAAGTTCGTTATTAATGCTCAGAACTGCGTTCATTGTAAAACATGTGACATAAAAGACCCTTCTCAAAATATTAAATGGGTAACACCAGAGGGTCCAGGCGGTCCTAACTACCCAAATATGTAATTGAATATAATCTTAATTAAATTGATTGGAGAATAAATATGAAAAATAACAAAGCTTTAACCTTAATAATAATAATTACATGCATTAACTTATTGTTATGGACTACATCTAAAAATACTAAAGATGGCTCAGTTGTTGATATAGATTTTGAGAATTACTTAGCGGCATCTTGGGAAAGCGGTCTGGCAGATTCACCCATATATGCGACGATGCTTGGTGATAAAAGATTCAATAAAGAGATTGTTTCTAATTCAGCTGATGAGATAGAAAAAAGGAAGCTTGAAGCCATAGATTCATATGCAGAGTTTAAAGCTTTTAATATTGAAGATTTATCAGAAGGTAATAAATTAAATTACATGATCTTAGATCAAGATTTTAGACATGCTGTAGAGTCTAATAAGTACCCTTCTCACTTCATGAATTTAAATCAAAGAGGAGGAATTCAATCATTCTATGAAACTGGATCAAGAATGGTGTTTAGTTCTTATCAAGATTATAAAGATTGGTTAATAAGATTAAATAAATATTCATCAAATGTTAAAAATGCTAATGATAACTATAAAAAAGGTTTAGAGCTTGGTTATACGCAGCCTAAACATATAACCACATATGTTCTTGAGCAAATAGAATCAATGGTAGCGGCAGAAATTAGCAATAATCCTTACTTAAAAGTTTTTAAAGAGGCTTCATTAGAAGTAATAACTGAAGAACAGAAAAATGAGTTAGTGCTAGAAGCAAAAGAGTTGATTGAAAACTCATTGAATCCTGCTTACTCTGACTTAGCAAAATTTTTAAGGAATGAGTACATTCCTAACTCTAGAAATTCTATAGGACTTAAAGATGTCCCAAATGGTAGTGAATGGTATGAGTATTTGGCTAGATACCATACAACAACTAATTTAACTCCGGATGAGATACATGAAATTGGTTTAAAAGAAATTAAAAGGATACGCTCTGAAATGGAAGAAATAATTGCTTCTGTAAAATGGGATGGAGATTTTAATTCTTTCTTGAATTTCCTGAGAACTGATAAACGTTTCTATTATGATAATGCGGAAGATTTATTTGATGCTTATTTGATAATGTCTAAAAAAATTGATCCATTATTACCAATGATTTTTAAAGACTTTCAAAAAGCTCCATACGGTGTAACGGAGATACCAATGGAATCAGCCCCATATACAACTACTGCTTATTACAACTCACCAAGCAAAGGTAGGCCTGGTTATTACTATGTTAATTTATACAAACCTGAATCAAGACCCAAGTATGAGATACCTGTCTTAAGTGTTCATGAAGCAGTGCCAGGACATCATTTTCAAATATCTATTGCGCAAGAGATGGAAAATGTTCCAGAATTTAGAAAACATCAATCTTTTACATCTTTTGTTGAGGGCTGGGCTTTGTATAGTGAAGAGTTAGGAGAACACATGGGTCTCTATGATGATCCCTATGATAAATTTGGTCAGCTAACTTATGATATGTGGAGAGCAATTAGGTTAGTTGTAGATACTGGCATGCACTATAAAGATTGGACAAGAGATGATGCAATCAACTTATTTGTAAACAATACAGCAAAATCTATTTTAGATATAGAAAATGAAGTTGATAGATATATAGCATGGCCGGGACAAGCTTTAGCTTACAAAATTGGACAATTAAAAATTCTTGAACTTAGAACAAAAGCTGAAACTGAATTAGGTGAAAAATATGATATTAAGGATTTCCATTACGAAGTTCTTAAAAGAGGATCAGTGCCGTTATCTGTTTTAGAAACTTATATTAATGAATGGATAGAGTCTGAGAAATAGTTATTTTTTTTGTTTGCATTTGTTGCTGCAATAAATAACATTAGCCCAGTCTCTTTCCCATTTTTTTCGCCATACAAAATCTAATTTACAAACTGGACAAGTCTTTTTTGGTAAATTAGATTTTTTAATTGATTTTGCCAACAGGTATTTCCGCTTTAAAAGAATTGATATAAAGAATATTATTTTTAACAAAGCCCTCATTGGTAGCAAAGTTTAGAAATCGATAATATGTACTTCTATTAAGGAAACCTTCGATATTATCTGGCCTTACAAGAACAATTGGTAAGTGAACAGACTCAAACTCTTTAAGGTAAACGCTATGTTTGGAATCTAGCTTAAATGAATAATCAAAATTTGTATGAAGTACTATATTTTTATTTGCATCAATATCAAAATCATTAATTACATAAGGTGCTATTTCAACCCTCACAGGAACTTTCTCTGCTGGTGTTACAAGAAAATAATTACCGCCATCATTTCTTAAAACTTTGGAAAAAAGTTTTACAATCTTTTTATTTTTAATAAGAGAACCATTGTAAAACCAGTTACCATCTCTATCTATATGCATCTCTTGACCAATACATAGATCAGGATTCCAGGAATTAACTGGTGGGAATGCATCGTCACTAAAATCTTTAATATCTTTGCTGAGTTTAGAAATATTCATAAATTGAAGTAAAGATTATATATAGGCCTATCAATGAGAGAATTAAAGAAAATAATGATTTAATAAAAAAATTATTATATATATTTACATATTTAAATTTACTTGAGGTAAGTATTAGGCTTAGCAATGAAAACCAAACAGCTGTAGTTAATGAAAAGTATATAGGGTAAAGATAAAAATAAATTCCATCTAGACTCTCTATGAGAATAGTAAATAAACTTATAAAAAAGATAAAAGCCTTTACGTTGAATAAATTTGTAATCAGTCCGACCATAAAATTATTTTGTGAATTTTGATCAGTATTAATTGTTTCTGTATGTGAAAGAAACATAGATACGCCTATATAGAAAATATAAGAACCACCAATAATACTGATTAATATTTTCAATGCTGGATAATTTAAAATTATTAAAGAAATACCACTCACAGCTAATATGCAATGAATAAAAATACCTAACCCTATTCCAAGAGCGGTGAATATTCCTGACTTCCTTCCATGAGTTGAGCATTGTTTTATAATTATTGCAGTGTCAGGACCTGGGCTTGTCAAAGCAATAAAATAGGCTATAGATGAAGATAAAAACATTTAACTAATAACTCTTGGTTCAATTTCCAAATTTATATTAAAGAAATATTTAACTTTGGCTTGAATTGTTTCAGCAAAGTTTAATACATTTTGTTGAGTTGCATTTCCATTTGTTGTTAATACTAAATTATGTTGTTTAGATAAAAAAACATTTTTATTTTCCGGAAGTTGATTCTTTATTAGCTGAATCAGCCTAGCAGCTCCAACTTTAACTAAGCCATTTTCAAGCTCCCAGATAATTAAATCAGACAAACTGTAATAGTCTGTATTGATTGTATTAACATCAATTATTGGATTTTTAAAAAAACTACCTACATTTGGTTCTATTTTTGGATTTGGAAGAATATCTAGTCTAATTTGAGAAACTAATTTTGCTATTATTTTTGGGCTAAGAAATTTTTTATCAAGACGCAGTTCATTTACTTTATCTAGCAAGGATTTATATGTAAGACTCAATTTTTTATCAAGATTTGATTTAAATTCTATATGTGTAATTATCTTAGCCGATTCTTTAAAAAGAGAATCTCTATATCCAAAATTACATTCATCAGAATTTAAGGAATTAAAAGATCCTACCTGTAAATCAAAAAAATAAACTTTATAAATTAAGGGCTCTACATCAACTCCATAAGCTCCGATATTTTGGATAGGCGCTGCTCCAACTGAGCCAGGAATTAATGACAGATTTTCAAAACCATATATATCATTCATGACAGCATATTGAACTAAATCATTCCAGTTAACGGATGACCCTACTCGAATTAAATCTGACTTTCTTTCAATTGATTTAAAATTTAATGAAACTACTAACCCCTTATATCTATCAGGAGGAATAATATTGGTGCCCTCTCCTAAAATAAAGTAATCAATTTTTTTAGATTCAATAAAGTCGTGAAGGGTTTGGAGCTCACTAAGATTATTAACGGTAACGCCATAATCAGAAACAGAGTGAATTTGTAATGAATTATGGATCCTATAATTCTCTTCAATCTTCATTGTTGATATATTTAATTGCAGATTGAACATCATCCTTTGTATCAATTCCTGGTGGAATATTAATATCAAATTTTGATATATGAATTTTAAAACCATTATCAAGAAATCGAAGTTGTTCTAATTTCCTTTCAATTTCATTGGGAGTAGGCTTTAGTTCAATTAGTTTTCTTAAAATAGCCATAGAATATCCATATATCCCAATATGTTGGTAGTATTGAGTCCCATCAACGTAGTCTATATTTCTTAAAAAATCTACAGCACATGATTGATCATCAATAATTGCTTTTACGCAGTTAGGGTCAGTAATAAGCGATCTTTTAGTTATCCTATGTGCAGCGGTTACAATTTGTGAGGTATTTTTTTTATACGTCTCGATTAATCCATTTACAACCTCTATGGGCATAAACGGCTCATCGCCTTGTAAGTTTATAATTAAAGCATCATCTTCTAACTCTAGCTTTTCAGCTGCCTCATATACTCTATCAGTTCCGGATATATGATTAGGACTTGTAAGAATGACATCAGATGTTAAAGGTTTTATATGTTCTTTGATAATGACTGAATCTGTAGCAATATAAACTTTAGTAGAGGTTAATGAAGCATTCTCATAAACCCTTTGTATTAATGATTTTCCAGAAATATCAACTAAAGGTTTATTTATAAGTCTAGTTGAGCCTATTCTAGAAGGTATGATTATAAATGTATTTAAAGACATCTTTAGTTAGGTAATTTTTTTAACCTTTGATCTAATTCATTAATAAATTGATTGGAAAGATCTGCATCAACGGTTAAGTACCAAATTTTATTATTATTAAAATGCTTGCATTTAGACGCATCTTTTTCAGTCATTAATATTGGATGATGGTCTAAGAAATGCAAATCAGTTGTTGCGTATTTATGATGGTCAGGGAAAGGATGTTTAGTAAGATCAAAGCCTAACCTGCTAAGGGTATCAAAGAATCTTCCAGGATTGCCCAAGCCGGCCACAGCATGAACTTCTTTATGCATCGGCCATTGGTCAATTGGATATGACTTACCGCTATTTAAATGGACAAATCTAGAAGGACTAATGTTCATTAAGATTTCGGCTCCTTCTGTAGGACCACTATTATTTACAATAAAATCAGCGTCCTTTAATCTTTTTTTAGACTCTCTTAGGGGTCCTGCAGGAAATACTAGATTATTTCCAAACCTTCTCTTACCGTCAATGACAATAATTTCTATATCTCGTTTTAAATTATAATGCTGCAAGCCATCGTCAGTAATGACTACGTCGCAATCATGTTTTGAAATAAGAGTCTCAACAGCTCTTACTCTATCTCTATCAATATAAAATGGAAGTTCTAATTTTGAAAGAATTTGAGCTTCATCTCCAGTTGCTTTTACAGGAGAATCTAATTCAACTTTCATTGTTTTTTTATAATTACCTCCATATCCTCTACTTACCAATCCCGGCTTGTAGCCTAAATCTTTTAACTTAGAGGCAATATATTTAACAAGAGGGGTTTTTCCAGTACCTCCTATGGTTAAATTTCCAACAATAATTACTGGAATATTTTTTTTAAGAGTTGGTAAGTTTTTTAGATATTTATTTCTTCTTCTATTTGTTAGATATTGTATGACTATCGAGAATGGGTAAAGAAGATATAACCATATACTTTTTTTATACCAACTATCAACTACAAAACTAGATGACTCTTGGTTGTTGTATTCAGGAACATAAAGTTGTTTTGATTTTGATAAATTAGGTGTTTTAGGTCCATCATCTTCAAATTTATTTTTATAAAGAGATTTATAAAGACCATCAAGTTCAATCAACTCATCATGGGTACCTGTTTCAGAAATCATACCTTCATCTAAAACAATAATTTTAGATGCATTTTCAATAGTTGATAATCTATGAGCAATTACAATGGTTGTTCTATTGGTAATTAATTTTTCTAAAGCCTCTTGAACAACTAATTCAGATTCACTATCTAACGCAGAAGTTGCTTCGTCTAAAATAATAATAGGAGAGTCTTTGTAGAAAGCTCTGGCAATAGCCAACCTTTGCCTCTGACCTCCAGACAATAGAACACCATCATCACCTATCTCAGACTCATAATTTTCAGGAAGATTATTAATAAAATCTGAACATCCAGCTAATTTTGCTGATTCAATTAGCTTGTCCTTATCTATGGCACCCTCACCGTAAGCGATATTTTTTGCAATTGTATCGTTAAAAAGTGTTGGGGACTGATTAACTATAGATATCGAGTCTCTTAGATGAGTTAACGAGTAATCTTTAATAGATATCCCATCAATCATAATCTCACCAGATGAATGGTCATAAAATCGAGGTATTAAATTTGCAATAGTAGATTTTCCTGATCCAGATCTACCAACAATAGCTACAGTATCGTGTTTGTTTATATGAAAACTTATATTAGAAAGAATTTGACCACCAGTATCATATGAAAAAGAAACATCATTAAAATCAATTACTCCATCTAATCTGCTATCCACTTCACCAGAATTATTTTCATTTTTCTCATCTAATTGTTCAAATATTTCATTAGCTGCAGCTAGGCCTTTTTGAACAATAATATTTATATTTGATAATTGCCTTACAGGTTTGGCCATCAAACCTGCTGCAGTGAAGAATGCTACAAAAGTTTCTGCATCCAAACTAATTCCTAATTGCGATCCAAGCGCAAAGTATGCAACAAGCGAAAGAGAAACTGAAACTAGAATTTGAATAATTGGAGTTGCTAAATTACCTGTGGCCTCTAGTTTAAGATTTTGGTTTTTATTTGATGAATTTGCTTCTAAAAATCTCTTATTCTCATAATCTTGTGCATTGAATGATTTGATTTCCAAATGACCATCTACTGCTTCAGAGGCAATATGGGTGACATCACCCATAGCAGTTTGTATTTTCTTTGCTAATTTTTTTAAACGCTTGCCAGCAATATATACAATAAGTGCAATCAAAGGGATGGTCACAACCAACAATAAAGTTAATTTAAAATTAAGGTAGGACATGTATATAAACAAGCCAACAAGAAGAAAGCCCTCTCTTACAAATGTTTTTACAGCACTTGAAGCTGCAGCTGAAACTTGGGTAGTTGTAAATGTTATTCTATTGATCAACTGTCCTGATTGATTTGAATCAAAGTATGATTTTGGCAGGTCATGTAATTTTTGGAATAGCTCAGCCCTTAGGTCATGAACGATCCCAAAACCAACCCTAGACATGAAATAGTTTCCAATAAAAAATCCAAGACCCCTACCAAACGCAATTCCAATAAGTGATAAAGCTAAAAGAGTATGAAGACCTGATTCTTCTGCATTTATAAAGCTAATTATCCTCCTAATCCACTCCACGGCTGCAATGTCAGCAAAAGCGAAAAGAATAAAGCCTATTACACTTGTTAAAAAGGACCATTTGTATCTAAACGTGTAAGAAAGCAATCTTCTAAAACTATTATTCTTTTTCATAATCTTATTGTTCTAATCTGAACCTCTGAATATCCATTTTTATTTAATATATCCATCAGCTCCACAACCCATTGATGGTATGCATCCTCCTCTGCACTAAGTATAACTTTATCAAGTGTGCTATCTAAACTAAAAACTAGCTCATTAATTAACTGCCTGTCTGAAATTGGTGCAGTTATTCCATTAATTAAGACCGTTCCATTAGATAAAATTGAAACTTCATTCTGTTCTTGGACAGTATTTGATGAAAATGATTCAGTTTTAGGTAGCTCTAGAGAAAGAAATTGTGAATCGCCAACCTTTGAGGTTACTACAAAAAATATAACAAGAAGAAAGACTATGTCTATCAGCGGTGTTATTTCTATAGAAAAATTAGAATTATTTGATTTAATAAATTTCATTATTTATTAATGACATCAATAAAATCCGATACTTCTGCTTGGAGATTAATTAGTAGATGTGATATTTTTTGCTCAAAATATTTATGCATAACAAGACCTGGAACTGCTATAAAAAGACCAAAGGCTGTTGTTATCAATGCCTGAGATATGCCCTCAGCTAAAACATCCGGATTAGCACCTGTTATCTCTGAGAGGCCAGTAAAAGCAGTAATCATTCCAACCACTGTACCTAAAAGTCCTAAAAGAGGACTAATTGTAGCTAAAGTTCCAAGCATAGTAAGATTTCTATCAAGAAGATGCTTGACTTCTGATGCTTTTTCTTCAATTTTAGACTCAAGATTCTCTCTTGGAAGATTTTTATATTTAATACAATTTATTAGTAAATAACCTAATGATGAAAGTTGTGAAATCTCTTCTGATTGTCTCTGGCTTAAAAGATCTTTGTTGTAAAGATTAATAATCTGACTTTTCAAACCATTTGGTGAAACAAGTCTTAGCTGAAGAAACCAAAGCCTTTCAATGGATATTGAAATAATCAAGACTGAACAGGCAAGAAGTGGCCACATAAAGACACCACCAGCAATAATAAATTCGCTCATATTGAAACTAAACCTCTATTATCTAAATAATATTTTCTATTCAAAAGATTAACAAAATCATTATCGTGAGTAGCAACAATTAATGCAATACCATTATCATGAGAAAGCTCCATTACTAATTTTTGTATATTTGAAGCATTCTTTTTATCCAAGTTCCCAGTTGGCTCATCAAGAAATATGTACTGAGGTTTATTTATCATAGCTCTTGCAACTGCAACTCGTTGCTTCTCTCCTCCAGAAAGCTTCCATGGTAAATGGTTCAATCTATTGCTGAGACCAATAGATTTTGCTAAATCACGGACTTTTATATCTAAATCTAATAAATCACCTTTTAATTGAAGAGGTAAGGCAATATTTTCATAAACCGATAGATCTTCTAATAAGTGATGATGCTGGTAAACAAAACCAAAATTATTTAATCTTATTTGAGACTTTTGATTGGGTGATAGGTTGTCTGTCGTGTCTCCGTTTAGTTCTATGGATCCAGAGGATTGTTTATCTAACAGAGCAAGTATCTGAAGCAAGGTTGACTTTCCAGACCCTGATTGTCCTGATATAGCTACTGTGTCACCCTTATTTATAGTTAAATTTAACTCATTCAAGACCTCAATATCATAACCATCGATTGAATAGGTTTTGGAAATATTGATAGCCTTCAAGTTATTCATGTCTAAGTATCTCGATGGGATCTAATCTATTAACCCTAAGAGCTGGGATTAAAGATGAGAATAGACTGAATATAAATGAAAGTAAGCATATGAAGAAAATTTGATTTAGGTCTAAGTGATATGGAAAATAATTAATAAAGTATGCATCAAGCATTCCTCGACTAGTTACTGATTCTAATAAATTCACCAAAGAGTCAAGATTAATTGTAATCAATATACCAAATAATAGACCTGAAATTATGCCTATAGAACTAACAAGAATACCCTGGTATAAAAATATTTTAACCAGTTGATCATTGCTAGCTCCAATGGTTTTTAGAATACCTATTTCTCGTTCTTTAGATTTTACAGTCATTATTATTGTTGATAGAACAAGGATTGAAGCAACGCCAATAATAAGAAATAACATCAAACTTATTAGTAATTTTTCAAACTTAATAGCTTCAAAAAGAGTTCCATGTGTTGTCTTCCAGGTTACTATTTCAAAATAATTATTATTTAATAGATCTTCGTCAATTGATTCAATTGCATCTCTAGCAATAATGTCAGCATTAAATAAATCATCAGTTTTAATTCTTATTGATGATGTTGCATTTTCATCAAACATTTTAATTTTTTGAGCAAGCTTGTGAGATATTAATACTAGTGACTGATCTAATTCAGACCTCAGTTCATACATACCAACAACTTTTACTTTAATTGATTGAGGGAATGATCCAATAATTGAAGTTTTGATATCTGAAGTTGTGATATTTAAGATATCTCCAATGCCAACACCGAGGTGCGCAGCAAGCCAAGTTCCAATGACAATAGAATTAGCTTGCTTTAAGTTGCTTAAAGATCCCAAGACCATATATTCTGGAAGTATAGAAATAGAGTCTTCAATATCTTCATCTATACCAATAATACTAACACCTCTCCCACCTGAGCTAGTCGACACAAGGCCTTGAAGTTCAATATAAGGAGAAGAGCTTTCGATATTATCTAGCTGGTTTATGTTATCTATTAATAGCTGATATTCAGTAATTTTGTTATCTGATTTAATTACAGCGTGAGGAACAACACCTAGAATTCTATCCTGTAATTCTCTTTCAAATCCATTCATAACAGACATTACTATAATTAAACTACTCACACCTATAGATAAGCCCAAAATAGCTAAAAATGAAGTAAAGGAAAAAATTCCACCCCTATTAGACTTGAAATATCTAAAAGCTAGATTAAGTGAAAGAGACGACACAATTTATTTATTATTTAAGAATTTTCTTTATAAAATTTTCAAAACCTTCTTTATATGGGGGTCTGATCATACCAAAAGCCATATTGTCCATAAAGAAAGGGACATCCTTAAAAACAGCTCTTGGATTTGAAAAGTTCTTAAAACCATCTTGTGAATGATATCTTCCCATTCCAGAGGGACCAACTCCTCCAAAAGGTAAATCTTGTTGCTGGATATGACCAACAACATTATTTATAGTCACACCGCCTGAAGAGGTGTTGTTGAGAACATTTGATTGTTCATTTTTATCATTACCAAAATAATATAGCCCTAATGGTCTGTCCTTAGAATTTATTGTATCAAGAGCTTCCTTTACCTCTGTATATTCAACTACAGGGAGAACAGGTCCAAATATTTCCTCGTTCATTACCCTCATATCTTCTGTAGTATTAGTAATTATTGTTGGTGGTATTTTGTAGAATTCTTGCTGATTAAAATCTTCATTTGCAGGATTAATTTGGTTAATTGTTGCACCCTTCTCTCTTGCATCATCTATTAGGCCATTCAACCTATTGAAATGCCTTTCGTTGATGATTGATGTGTAATCATCATTATTTTTAATATCTGGATAGTAATCAGCAACAGCTTTTTCTGCCTCACTTATAAACTCATCTTTCTTGTCTTTATGAACCATGACATAGTCAGGTGCAAGACATATCTGACCTGCATTCATAGTCTTGCCAAACATGACTCTTTTTGCAGATGCTTTTATATCTGCACTATTACCTACAACTACTGGTGATTTCCCACCAAGCTCTAGAGTAACTGGCACAAGATTTTGTGCTGCGGCGTTCATAACATGCTTACCAACATTACCACTACCTGTATAAAGAAGGTGATCAAAATTAAGTTTTGAAAAAGCTTCTCCAGTTTCTGGGCCTCCCAAGAATGTAGCAAACTCATCCTGATCATATGCTTTATCACAAAGCTCTTTCATTAAAGCAGCTGTGGCTGGGGTTAATTCACTTGGCTTATGCATAACTTGATTCCCTGCTGCAAAAATAGATGCAAGGGGGCCAAATGCAAGATTAACAGGAAAATTCCATGGAGAAATCATACCTATAGTTCCCAAAGGCTCATATCTAATATAAGATTTTGCGCCAAATAAACTAAAGGGTTTGTTTGAAGACCTTTTTTCATCTTTAGTCCATTTTTTTATATTTGTAATTGCATTCGTTATTTCAGGTAATACTGTATAAACATCCGATAATAAGGATGCATTTTTAGATCTACTTCCGAAATCAGAACTTAAGGCTTCTGTTAGGCCATATCTATTTTCAACAAGCATTGCTTTAAGTCTATTTAATCTATCAACTCTTAACTCAATAGATGGTGGACCATCTTTAATAAATTTTTTCTTCTGAAGATTTAAAACATCGTTCATGTTTTCAAATGTACTATTCATAATTTTTACCTCTAAGCCCTATCAGCTTTATCTTTATTATTAGATGACCTTATCATAGCTCTCATTTGATCCCAATCTTCGTCACTTAATTTATCTAAATTGGAAAATGTTCCACCTCCAGTTAAATACTGTGCTCCATCAATTGCTATTGTTTGACCAGTTAAATAATCACAACCATCTGCCATAAGAAAAGTAGCTAGATTTTGCAACTCATTCATTTCCCCAACCCTACCAAGAGGAATATTACCCATAGAGCTATCATCACCAGCCCCGGGATTAAGTCTCTCCCATGCTCCTTTCGTTGGAAAAGGTCCTGGTGCAATTGCATTTACTTTAATGCCATATTTACCCCATTCAGCAGCTAACGATTGAGTCATAGCGTTTATACCAGATTTAGACATAGCAGATGGAACAACGTATGGAGAGCCTGTCCAGACCCATGTAGTGAGGATCGATACAATAGACCCTTTATGATTAGCTTCAATCCACCTTTTTCCAACTGAATGAGTAATATAAAAAGTTCCATGAAATACAATATTTGCAATCGCATCGAAGCCTTTATGAGATAAATCTTTCGTTGGAGAAATAAAATTTCCTGCTGCATTGTTAACTAATCCATCAAGAGGTCCTTCTTCAAAGATTCTCTCTATATAACTATCAACATCAGCAGATGCTCTTATATCAAGCGGTTCATATTTCACATTAACCCCATACTCTCCAATAAGTTGATCCGCAGTATCTTTTAAAACATTTTCCCTTCGGCCACAAATATATAAATCAGCTCCATGTTCTGCATAGTGAGATGCCATTTCCCTTCCAAGTCCGGTACCTCCACCTGTTACTAATATCCTTTTTCCTTTTAATAAATCTTTCTTAAACATTATTTAATAGCTCCTCGTTAAATCCTGTTATATCAATTACAGCATTTATCCACTCATCTGAATAATTAAGAGAAGGAACATAATCTAAAGTCTCACCCCCGGCATCATGAAAAATTTCTTGATACTCATCACCAATCTCTATAATTGTCTCTAGGCAATCAGCTGTAAATGCTGGTGAAAATACTAATACTTTTTTATGCCCATTTTTAGGTAAATCTTCTAAAACCTTATCTGTAAAAGGTTCCAACCATTTATTGGTGAGCCTTGATTGGAATGCTACTTCGTATTTACTTTCATGAAGATCTATCCTGTTAGCAAGAAGTTTGGTTGTTTCGTAAACAGTTGCTTTATAGCAAAACTTGTTTTGTTCGGTTATTGAAAGCTCACAATCATTATCAGCACACATTGAATCTTCATAAACATTATCAACATGACTATTAGGAACGCCATGATAGCTAAAAATAACTTTATCATAACTTGCTATATCAAATTTTGATGCCTCTTCAACCCAAGCATTAATGAATTTATTATTATCATAAAACTGATTAATAAAAGTAACTTTCGGAACAACCCATTTATCAGAAAGGCATTTAGTGACCTCCTTAAAAACTGAACCAGTAGTAGCTGCAGCGTAATGAGGGAAAAGAGGTAAAATTATTAATTCATCAGGGTTTTTTAACAACATTTTCTCAATTGCATTTTTAATAGAAGGTGATTGATATCTCATGGCGTATTCCACATCAACATCTGGCAGCTTCTTTGCAATACCTTCTTTGAGTTTCATCGTGTTGTATAGCAGAGGTGAGCCTTTTTCATCATGCCATACTTTTTTATATATTTTTGAAGAGGAAAAAGATCTTAACGGGCAAATAATAAAATTCACTAAAATAAAACGTAATATTGGATTTATATTTAAAACTTTCTCATCTGAAAGAAACTGTCGTAAATACTTAAAAACATGAAAATAAGATGGGCTATCGGGTGTTCCGAGATTAATTATTAATAAACTTTTCTTCATTATTATTAGCTTCTTTTAAAAATAGGATGACTTATTATAAATATAACTATAACTATAGATAAAATTGAATTAAAAAAATATAAGTATGATGGATTAAAGGCATATATTGGCATAGCCACAAACGGAGTTAACATGTGTCCTATTGGGTATACAGAGCCTAAATACCCAGCTGCAGACCCTTGATTTTCTGGTATCTGTGATAGTGATAGTGATGATGATATAGCCGGCCTAATCATACCCCCGCCAAGACCATTTATCAGTAGTGAAAGGTAGTACACTGATAATTTAGGGAAATATGCCATAGTAAAAAAAGAAAAGACAATTAAAAAAGTACCGTATAACAATAATTTAAAATTATTTAAAGGAAACGCATCTGTAAACAGATACTGACTTACTATTGTTGATATAGATAAAATAGCAAAACTTGTACTTACTATAATTGGCAAGTCATCATAACTATCAAACATATCAAAAACATAAAAGCCTATAGATTGCAGAAGTGATGCCTGAGATAAGCTGGCAATTGATGCTATCAATAAATAAGGCCATATAGTCTTTGATTTCCATGAAATCTTATCTTTAATAATCTCTGTTTTTTTATGAATACTTGAATTCTCTAAGTTTTTATAAATTCCTACAGATGAAATGAGTGACATTAAGCTGAACACATAGAAAGGTGTTTCTTTGGTAATTAATATAAGAAATCCACCAATAAGCGGGCCCGCAACGGTTCCTAGCAGAAAACTGGATTCCAATCTTGCAAATTTTACGGTTCTTTTTTCTGCGCTACTATTATCTGCAACATAGGCAAATGCAGCTGGTCTAGTAGCTGAGCCTATCAAACCGTTGAATAATCTTCCAAGAACAAGCAAGGGAAATAGGAACGCAAGATCCATAATATTTCTTTCTACTAAAAAAAGAGGTGTGATCATTGCAACAAGTGAAAGTGAATAGCCTATTAAACCTAAGACAGCAATATTCCGTCGGCCATATTTATCGCTAGCTCTTCCCCACGACGCACTAGTAAGAGCCCAAGCTACAGCTGAAATAGCAAAGACTAATGAGGTTTGTATCTCAGACAGACCAAGGTCACGAGCGAGAGGTGGAACAATAACAAAAACAAAAGATTGACCCAAGCCAACTGTAAAAAGGCCAAATTTAAGCCAAGAAGACCCTTTAATTTGCATCAAGATATCTTAGATATACCTATAGACTCTCTAACTTCAGATAGCAGTTCTTTTGCCATGGGCCTAACCTTTGAAGAGCCCTCTTCTAACAAATCATTAATTAATTCTTTATTTGAGTTTAATGAATTATATGAATCTCTAATTGGAAGGATGTGTTCATTAACTTTCTTAAATAATTTATTTTTTGCATCACCCCAAGAAATTCCATTTTTATAAGATTCTTTAAGTTCATTTTGCTCTTCTTCAGATGAAAAATGAGTAAAGAGTGAAAATACTGAACAGTTATTAAATTCTTTAGGCTCTCCAGGTTCAAGTGAGTTAGTTACAATCTTTGCAATAGATTTTTTCAAAACCTTTTCAGATGAAAGCAAAGGAATAATATTTTTATATGATTTACTCATCTTTCTTCCATCCTGGCCTAGAATAATTTTATCTGCAGTTTGAGTTATAGCCTCAGGTAATTCAAAAGTTTTTTTGTATGAATGATTAAATCTACCAGCAATATCTCGAGTCATTTCTAAATGTTGCATTTGATCAGGCCCAACAGGCACATGGGTAGCATTAAATATTAATATGTCTGCAGCCATCAATACAGGATAAGAAAACAAACCCATACTTATACCCTTATCCTCATCTGAGGAATTTAGTGCTGTAGCTGCTTTATAAGCGTGAGATCTATTCATTAATCCTTTTGCAGTAACACAGTTAAGTATCCAGCTTAATTCTAATATTTCTGGAACATCAGACTGTCTATAAAAATTTGATTTGTTTGGGTCAAGGCCGGAAGCAAGCCATGAGAGTGCGACTTCTTTAACAGACTCTTCTATTTCAACCTTATTGGAGTTTTTTATAATTGCATGGTAATCAGCCAAGAAGAAAAAAGATTCATCATATTTTTCAGCTAATTCTAGGGCTGGTTTGATAGCACCTAAATAATTTCCTATATGAGGAGTACCAGTTGTCGTAATTCCTGTTAAAATTCTCTTATTCATTACAACTAATTATAAACTTCATAAGAGATTAATGTGGAAACAAAACAAGATTTATTTAAACAATTAGAAAATATAGAAAAGTTATTTGCAGATGGCTCTATTAAAAAAGCTCAAAAAAGCTTGAGAGACACTCTTTCGATCGTAAAGAAAGAAAAAGGTGTGCCAAATAAATTAAGGCATAAGATAAATTTTGTTGTTGCTCAATCAAGGTATTTTGACGACATGTCATCTTTTGCAACAAACCCAAAACGTGAGGAGCTTATCAAAGAGATAGGTGATCTTGTTAAAAGTAGTTTGGATAATCCAAAATCACAAGCCAACGCTATTCATGATATCCAAAAAAAATGGCAACAACTTGATACATCAGGAAGACCTTCATCCAAAGATCAATGGTTAAAATTTAATGAGCTTACAAATAAAGCGTGGGAACCTTGCAAGGAATTTTTTGAAGAACTTAATAAAGTAAAAGAAAATAATGCTGCAAACAGAAGAAAGATAATTAATGAAATTAATAGCTATGCAATAGATAAATCATCCAATTGGCCAGATGCTAAAACTCTCATATTTTATTTAAGAGATAAATTCAATGAATGGCAAGAACATGCTCCGGTTCTGGATAAGGACCATAAAAAACTTAGAAATGAATTTTTTAATGCAAAAAAACCAATCAATGATCAGATAAAAAAACAAGAAAAAGCTGTTATAAAAACAAAAGAAGATCTTATAGCAAAAGTTGATCTGATAAATGATGAAGATAATGATATATGCATAAAGAAATTCAATGACCTTAAAAATGATTGGAAAAAAGCAGGTTCGGCAGGAAGAAAGGTTGATAACAAATTATGGGATAAGTTTAATAAATCAGCAGATAGGTTCTATAGTGCAAAAAAAGAGGTGTTAGAAGCTGAAATTGAACTTGCGTCTTCTCTTCTTAAAGATTTAAAAGCTAAAGCTATAAGTATTACAGAGGTTGAAGGAAAGTTTGTTGAGTTAAATAATATTTCTAAATCTAAAGAGGTTGCTAGCTTAAGGAATGAAATACAGGCTCAAAAAGTATCATTTAAAGCTGAGCAAAAATTAGTAAAAATTGAATCATATAAAAAGCTTTTTAATGCCTATATAAACAAGGATTATGAAGACAAGCAGTTACCAAATCAGGTTGTATCAAAAATTAAAGATTTAGATGTTAAAAAATCTAATTTAGAAAACTTAACATATTCCTGCATAAAGCTAGAGATTAAGGCTGGTATAGATTCACTTAAGAAGGATTTAGCTACAAGGAATAAAATTCAACTTGAGATGCTTACAGAAAAATTTAATAAATCTAAGAATGGCTTAGCAAGCTTAGATGACCTTCTCATTCATTTTTTCTCAAACCTAACCACAAAACCTTCTGCTGCTGAAAAGACGTTATGGAAGAGAGTTTCGAGTTCAGTAGAGGCTATTCTCTAGACCTATTTGGAATAATTTAGTTCTGCAATAATTCTTGCATGTTTTTTTCTATCCAACTTATAGAAATAAAAAATAAATAAAGGAAGCGCAAGTAGTATTGGTCCAATTACACCTTGCACAAAAAATAATGAATAGGTTTGCTCATATGTTGGATTATCTTTGGGGTACTCAAGTATCTTTAAGACAAGGCCAGCAGTAAAACCTCCAATAGCTGTATTCACCTTTTGAATAAAAGAAACAGCAGAGTAAAGAACGCCCTCCTGCCTTTTGCCGCTTGATAACTCCACTTCATCAGCAATATCTCCAATCATTGAATCTCTTGTCATATTTCCCATAACAGAAAAGCAAGAAATAAAAATTAAAGGAATTGATAGGAAAAAAATAAGTGCGTATGTACCTTTATCAGGAGTTAACCCTAGGTTATAAGAAATAAAAGCAATGGGACTAAAAAAAGCTGTTCCAAAGATACAAATCATAACTAGGTTTTTTTTATCAAGAGTTTTAACAAGCCTAGGAGTCAGGTAAAAAGCTATTAAAGTAGAAGTAATATATATAGCAAGAAATATGGTTATAAGTTTTCCTGACAATCCCCAAAAATCTGTGTTTATGTATAGAGCAAGACTGTTTGAAAGACCCCAAGCTATTGATAGAGTAAGATTGCCTGCAAAGAAGATCAAAAAAGATTTATTAGTAATCGCAATGGATATTTCTTTAAAAATATCTTTTAAAGAGGTTGATCCGCTCCATTGGGAAAGATCTTTTATATACTTTGTTGTTGTTAGACTTGAGTAAAGGATACCAGCTGCCATAAAGATACCCCCTGCCAGAGCAAAAGGAAACCAAACTTCTGGGTTTAGCTGACCATATGCATATTCTGGAGTTGACCTGAAAAAAATAAAATAGCCCATAAACGCATTACCAATTGCAGCTATCCAAGTTATTAGCTCCCTCCATGAGAACAAAAGAGTTCTTTCTTCATAATTTTTAATTATCTCTGCGCCAAAGGACCTATGTGGAACTTCAAATAAAGTCATTCCAACCCTTGTAAAGGTTGTGCATACTAACATCCATAAAAAAAGCTGAGTTTGGGAAAGCCCCCATTCAATTTTTGGGGTAAAAAGCAATATATAAAAGATAGATACAGGGATAAATGACAAAAGCATAAAAGGATGCCTTCTTCCAAGTTTAGATTTAGTTCTATCTGAAAGAGTTCCCATTAATGGATCTGTAACTGAATCAACCAGTAAAGCTATAAAAATAGCTGTGCCTGCCAAAAGTGGATCAAGGCCAATGACTCTAGAGTAAAAAAATAATAAAAAAAAGGTAAAAGTATCAGTTTTAATACCGTTAGCAACTGCGCCTATAGAGTAATTAAATTTAAAACTATTAGTTAGCATGATTAGTCTGAAAGATGGTTTAAAAGGTCTTCCTTAAATCTATTAAATACTGGTGGTTCAATCATATGCCTCATTCCAGGTAATACAATAAGTTGACTGTTTTTAATTAACTTATTTGCCTTGTAGGCATTTTTTACCTTGATAAGTGGATCATCCTTTCCATGAATAATTAATGTTTTAGATTTAATAGACTTAACTTTTTTTATTCTATTTTTTGAACCGAGTATCGCCATAATTTGTCTAGTAAAACCAGTATCGTCAGGCCCAGCTCTTTTAATTGATTCAACGGATTTGTTGTAGAAATCTTCAGTTTCAAGGTTGTAACCCTCAAGACCAATTAGTGTAAAAATTTTTTTACTTCTCTCTATTCTTTCATCCATTGAGGCATTTGGATTATTTGAGCGTTTCATTAATAACTTTCTTACATCTCTTGTGGGACCATTTAATGGGCTTGGTGTAGCTGTAGATGATGCTATTAATGTAAATGTTTTTATTCTATCTGGATGATTTGCTGCAATTATTTGAGCTATCATCCCGCCCATAGACATTCCTAATAGATGAGATTGGTTTATTGAAAGATGATCTAAGATGGCAATAGAATCGTTGGCCATATCATCGAGATTGTAAGGTGGATTTATTGGTAATCTTAAGAAGTATCTAATGTATGTAGAATTAATAGTTTTTGATCTATTGGCTTCTTCAAATCGAGCACTATTTATTCTTGATGATAGTCCAGTATCGCGGTTATCAAATACAATAGGTCTAAAACCATTCTCAATTAAAAAATCAATTAAATGATCTGGCCAATTAATTAGCTGACCTCCTAGACCTTGCACAAGTAATATTGGATCTCCATCGGAAGGACCATAATCACGATATGCAATTTTTACCTCATTGTTATAAACATAGCCCTCTTCCCATGCTTGTGTGTTGAAAGAAACTGTCATAGCAATAATTAAAAAATATTTATAAGAAGGCATTTATTCTATTAATAATATTTTGTCTCATGGAGCCCCAAAATAACATCACATCAAAAGAATGAAGATCACCATTAAAAGATCTCATTTTTCTCATTTTTTCAATCAGATCGCCTTTTGTTTCTAAAAGGCCATTTTCTGAATTAACTCTTGAATGAAAGTTTTGAATTCTTGTTGTCCCGATAGTTTTTTTTGAATTAGTGTTTTTTAGCATTGTTAAATCCATGAAAACATCATTGTTGGATTTATTGATTATTGAGCAATGATAAGCATCTTGTTCATACCATGATGAATCAGAAGTCCAGCTGAATGGGTTTACGGAAATAATCTTATCTGTCATATCTTGAAAACCCCATCCTTCAGGCTTCCAGTGAGGGGTAGATGCCCTGCCTCTCTTAAATCCCTCTGCGACTGTTGACCATGAAATTATAGAACCAGTATCTAGGCCATCATTTGATGCTATAAGATTTGGGAAGAGATCAGGAAATAATTTTTCAGGAATAACATAACCAATTAGATAGCCGTTAATAAATTGATTCTTTAATGGTGTGTTTGATATGCGATCATGTATAAGTCTTTGCCCATGAAGAGCACCTTGGCTATGCCCGTATATAAAAAATGGTTTACCATTATTAAAATTCTCAATATAGTAATCAAAAGCTCTTTCAATGTCCTGATAGGCAAGATCAAGTGCCTTTATGCCATTTTCATTATTAGAAAAGAAAGAGTAATAAGTTGCCTGGCGGTATGCTGGAGCATAAATATTACATGATTCATTAAACACAGATGCTTGATTGGCAAGCATAACCTCAGTTCTCTCGTATGCAGAGCTGTTTTTATCTAGATTAAAATTCCATTTTTTCTCAAAAAAACCTGTTGGGTGAATATAAAAAACGTCAATATCATTATTTTTATTAACCGAATATGCATCAGATGGAACTAAGTATTGATAGCCATTGAGTTCAGGTAATGCAGCCCAACTTTCTTTAAAATTATAATTAGGTTCTTTTGGTATATTAGAATGTGTAAAATCAGATTCAGGTTTTACAAGCTCTAAAAGCTTTAAAAGGTTTTCGTCAGCCATTAGTTATTTCTTGTATATAGAATTTTTGGGTTTGGCAAATATTTTCTCAACCATTGGGATGAAAAAGTCTAGTGGGAGTGAGTCATAATCAGGATCAAAACTATTCTGATCATATTTTTCACAAAAAACCTTGCAGTCATCAAAATATGGATGATCTTTGAATTTGTCTCTCATGTTCTTGTCTAGACCTAAATAATCAAAGAAGTAATAACCTTGAAAAATGCCATGATGTTTCACAATCCAGTAATTTTTTTCAGAGACAAATGGTTGCAATAAAGTAGCTGCAAAATCAGCATGATTAGAAGGCGCTAGATTATCACCAATGTCATGAAGTAATGCACAAACAACATACTCATCATCCTTACCATCTCTATGAGCTCTAGTAGCAGTTTGAATTGAATGTGTAAGCCTATCAACAGCAAACCCGCCATAATCATCACCAAGCATCATCAAATGATCTAAGATTTTAGAAGGTAGATCAGCCGCTTCATTCATATTCGATTCAGCAATAATAGACCAATCTTCAGCTGTTCCGTCTATCATTTTTGTGAATTTTGCTTTTAACTCTGTCATACGACAAGTATAGCAAATAAATTTAGACTAATTTATTTGTAGCGCTTGCTGTTGCTATGAGCTTGTCATTCTGGAACAACTCAGCTTTTGTGAATGCAATAGATTTACCTTGTTTGATGATTGTACTTTTGGCTATTACATCAGAATCAGGTCCACATGGAAGTAAGAAAGTAGTGGTCATATCAAGCGTTAAAGGAATTTTTTTACCCTGTGTTAAATAGATTAAGAACTGAGCCATAGCTGAATCAAGCATACCTGCCACAAACCCACCTTGAACTATCATCCCATTTGAGTGAGTAAGATCGACACCTGGATTGAAAACACAAGTATATTCTGAACTATCATCGCTTATAGAAGCCTCTTTAAAACCTAGTATTTTTAAAAATGGTGGGGCTTCTCTGAATATTTCTTCTATTTTTTTGCTCATAATATATGGCGGAGGGAGTGGGATTCGAACCCACGGTGCCGATGAAGGCACGACGGTTTTCAAGACCGTTACAATAAACCAGACTCTGCCATCCCTCCTATGTCTGAAGTAGCTATTCTACTGAGTTTAATC
>Ga0209425_10000629_pt1 | contig 42574 bp, 50 predicted proteins | sample COG_05_FD_184749 | JGI IMG/M metagenome (GOLD analysis project Ga0209425, IMG submission 184749) | Pelagic Microbial community sample from North Sea - COGITO 998_met_05 (SPAdes) (version 2) | ecosystem: Environmental > Aquatic > Marine > Neritic zone/Coastal water | place: Helgoland, sampling...
ATAAAGAAAAAAGCGCCTAAGAAAATAATTAAGGAGACGTCCTGTGGCTAAAAGAGATTGTTATGATGTCTTAGGTGTTACTAAATCAGCATCTAAAGACGAAATTAAAAAAGCTTACCGAAAACTCGCTCTAAGATTTCATCCAGATAAAACTAAAGGTGACAAAGCTTCTGAGGAAAAATTCAAAGAGGCTAGCGAAGCTTACCATATTCTTTCAGACGAAAAGAGAAAAACAAATTATGACCAGTTTGGTCATGCTGCTTTTGAAGGAGCAGGTGGAGGAAGTCAAGGTTTTGGAGGTTTCGATACTTCATCTTTTTCAGATATTTTTGAAGATTTTTTTGGTGACTTTAGTGGAGACGGATCTACTAGAAGATCAAGCAATCGCGGAAGTGATTTAAGGTATGATATTAGCATAAGTTTAGAGGATGCTTTTAAAGGTGTTGAAAAAAATGTGAAATATACAACTTATAAATCATGCTCATCTTGTTCTGGCAGTGGTGCAGCGAAAGGTTCCAAACCTATTAAATGTGATTACTGTTCTGGTAGAGGAAAGGTTAGAACTAATCAGGGGTTTTTTACAGTTCAACAAACATGTCCGCAGTGCAGTGGGTATGGTGAAACGATTGGTAAACCATGTAGCAACTGTAGTGGTAACGGTAAAATTCAAGCCAATGAAAACGTAACTGTTAAAATTCCAAAAGGTGTTGATGATGGAACAAGAATAAGAGTTTCAGGAAAAGGAGAGGCAGGATCCAAAGGTGCTTCTAATGGCGATCTTTATTTATTCATCTCAATCGATAATCACGAAATTTTTAAAAGATCAGAAGAAAATTTATATTACGAATTACCCGTTTCATTTACTGATGCAGCACTTGGGACTTCTGTTGAAGTGCCATCAATTGATGGTGGAAAATCAAAAATTAAAATACCGTCAGGAACACAACATGGTAAACAATTTAGATTAAAAGGAAAAGGCATGCCTATTTTAAGAAGAGGTATTGTTGGAGATTTATATATTAAAATTATGACCCAAGTACCTTCGTCCCTTTCAAAAAGACAAAAAGAATTATTAGAAGAGTTTAATAAAATTGAGACTAATAAGCCCGACCCAATCATTAAAAGCTTTTTTGAAAAAGCAAAAAAGTTTTGGAAAAATCCTTAGTTTAAATGCAAATTGATCAGGTAATGTCTGCAATTTTTTTAATTGCAGTATTGACCCTAATCTTACCCAGCTTTTTATCATCAAACAATAAGCTGAAAGAATTTTTAAAAAATTTATCTATTTGGGCTATAATTATATTAGTTATTATTGTAATAATTTATTTCATAAAATAATGAAAAAAATAAACTTATCTATTACTGGCTGCATGGGTAGAATGGGCCAACAACTTATAAAATCATCAAAAAGTAATAAAAATTTTAAATTAGTCTCCTTAACAGAAAGTAAAATAATTAATAAAAAAATTGCAGGTCTTAAACCTGGTCTCAATGATATTAACTCATTTAAAAATACTAATGTAATTATTGATTTTACTGTTCCGAATTGTACCCTCGAGATTTTAAAAATTGCAACCAGACTTAAAAAAAAAGTAGTAATTGGAACAACGGGTTTTTCTAAAAAAGATGAGAATTTAATTAAAAAATTTTCAAAAAAAATTCCAATTTTAAAAGCTGGTAATATGAGTCTTGGTGTAAACCTATTAATGTATTTAACTGAAATTGCATCTAAATCACTTGGAAATGATTTTCTTAGCAAGATTTATGAAGTTCATCATAAACATAAGATAGATTACCCATCGGGAACAGCTTTAATGCTATGTAAAGGAATAGCGACTGGGAAAAATAAAAAATTTCATAGTTTAATTGGAAAAAAGTACTTAAATAAAAAATCTTTTCCTTATTCAAAAAAAATTAATTTCAATTCAATTCGAAAAGGGGAAATTATCGGTGAGCATGAGGTTAGATTCTCTAGTGGAAAAGAGATTGTTAAACTTAATCATGAGTCTTTTGACAGAACTCTTTATTCAGAAGGCGCTTTAACTGCTGCCTTGTGGCTTATCAACAAAAAACCAGGCCTTTACTCAATGCGTGATCTTTTGAATTTTAAGTGAGTAATAAAGAAAAGTCTAAAATCATTATAAGAATACTTAACAAAACTTATCCTAAAGTACCTATTCCTTTAAATTATAAAAATACTTTTACTCTATTAATATCTGTGTTGCTTTCTGCTCAATGCACAGATGTTAATGTTAATAATGTTACAAAAAATATTTATCCAAAATACAATCAACCACGACACTTTGTAAAACTCGGTAGAAAAAAAATAGAAAAACTAATAAATAAAATTGGTATATTTAGAGTTAAGTCTAAAAGTATTTATAACTTGTCAAAAATTTTAGTAGAAAAATATAAAAGTAAAGTTCCTAAAACATATGAAGAACTAGAACAGCTTCCTGGGGTTGGGCATAAGACTGCAAGTGTTGTTATGTCTCAAGGTTTTGGTTTTCCAGCTTTTCCTGTGGATACGCATATCCATCGTCTAGCTCAAAGATGGGGATTAACAAATGGCGCTAATGTGGTTCAAACAGAAAAAGATTTAAAATATATTTTTCCAAGAAAAAAATGGAACAAGCTTCATCTACAAATTATTTGGTATGGGAGAGAGTATTGCAAAGCTAGAGAATGCTTCGGAATAACTTGTAAAATTTGTAAAAGTTGCTATCCAAATAGAAAAAAACTATTAAAAACAAAAAAGGCTTAAATGAAAATAATAGGTGTAGGTAACGCAATTGTAGATGTAATTTGTAAGGTAAATGATGAATTTCTTGTGAAAAATAACTTAGCCAAAAGTAATATGAAATTAATTGATGAGTCAGAATTTAAAAAATTATTAGGTAATCTTAAAATAGAAGAAACTGTTTCAGGTGGCTCTGTAGCTAACTCAATTGCAGGATTATCTCAGCTTGGTAACAAGGTGGGCTTTATTGGAAAAGTTAGTGATGATGAAATGGGTCAGAAATACGAGCAAGGTTTAAAAAAAGAAAATGTAGAGTATTTTTATGTTAAAAAAAAAGAAAGTATTCCAACCGGCACTTGCCTTATACTCATTACACCAGACTCCGAGCGAACAATGTGTGCCTTTCTTGGGACAGCAGGTAAAATAAATAAAGCTGACATTAATATTTCTGCTATTAAAAATAGTGAAATAACTTTTCTAGAAGGTTATTTATGGGACGAGGGTGAGCCTAAAGAAGCATTTAGTGAGGCTATAAAATATTCAAATAAAACAGCTATGTCATTATCAGATAAATTTTGTGTAAATCGTCACAAGAAAAGTTTTTTAGAATTAGTTAAAAATAAAATAGATATTATTTTTGCTAACGAACAAGAAATTTTAGAACTATTAAATGCTAAATCTTTTAATGAAGTAATTACTTTTGGTAAAGAATTGAATAAAACTTTAGTCATAACTAGGTCTGATAAAGGAAGTATTACTATTAATAGGAATGAAATAGTCGAGTGTGAAAGTCAAAAAAACTTGAAAATTGTGGATCTTACGGGAGCTGGAGATTTGTTCGCAGCTGGATTTCTACATGGTTATATAAATAAAATGTCATATAGGGAAAGCTTGGACAAAGGTACGGAAATGGCATCAAAAGTTATACAAATTATAGGTGCTAGACTTTAAGCTACTAAGTTTTTTTTCTTTTGAAACTACCTTTTCCTTTTTTTGGCTTAACAATACGCTTTCTGTATTTTTCTGTAAAAAGATCTTTAGCTATTTTGTTTCTTTTCTTCACAAATAATAACCATCTTTGTCATTTTTAATAAATTTTTCGTCTAAAAATTTATCATTAATTTTTTTTCTTAGTCTATAAATGTGTGTTTCAACAGTGTGGGTATCTGCTTCTGGAGCATAGTTCCAAACAAGGGATAATATTTTATTTTTTGAAATAGGTTTCATATTTTTTAAAAAAATTTCTAATAATTGAATTTCTTTTTCTGTCAAAATTACAGATTGATTGTGTTTAGAAATTTTTTTTTCATTTTTATCTAATAAATATTCTTTAATTTTGATTGATGAATTAATATTAAATATTTTTTTTGCCGCAGTGCTTTCAATAATAGAGTTAATTTCATTTAATGTTGTTGGCAGTTTTAAAATTGAATCGTAATTATTACTTATTTTATTTTTAACCGATGCTAATATCTTGATTGAATGGTATTTGTCTATAATTTCTTTAATTTCTTTATTTATTAACGCTTCTTCGTGAAAAAATAAAATATCAAAATTTGTAGGATTTTTATCTAAATTATTAACGTCACTAGACAAATTAAACTTTAAATAAGGTTTAAGTTCAATTAGTGTAAGTATAAAATTACTTGGCCCAAAAGCTAAAACATTTAGTTTATGCATATCTTAATAAAAAATAAATCCCTTATTTTTAATAACTATAGAATAAAATGTGCCATAGGTAAAAGAGGAATTGGTAAAAAAAGAAAAGAAGGTGACTTTATCACTCCTAAAGGTACATTTAAAATTATGTTCATTCTTTTTAGAAAGGACAGAATTAAGGCACTTAATACCTCACTAAAAAAATTTAAAATTACAAGAAAAATGGGTTGGTGCGATGACTCCAAATCAAAAAAATACAATAAACTTATAAAAATTCCTTTTGATTTTAGTTTTGAAAAACTTTTTAGAAAAGATAATATTTATGATATTATTCTAGTTTTAAACTACAACATGAGTCCTGTAAAAAAAAATAGAGGAAGTGCAATATTTATTCATGTTTCAAAAAAAAATTATAAAAGTACTAAAGGTTGTATTGCCGTTAAAAAAATTCAATTATTAAAAATTTTAAGAGATATTGAAAAGAATACTATAGTAAAAATAACTTAAGATCGTGAGCCAAATATTAAGCTTCCAACTCTTATAAATGTTGCTCCATAGTTTATTGCATCCATATAATCAGCTGACATTCCCATACTAAGATCATCCAGCTCTAAGGAGGCATTTAATTCATTCACCGATTTAAAGTATTTTTTTGTATGACTATTATTTGGAGGTATCACCATAAGTCCTAAAATTTTTAAATTAATTTCCTGAGTGCAGTAACTATAAAAAGCATCTAATTCATTAACAGGAATTCCAGATTTTTGTAATTCGTTTCCTATATTAACCTGTATAAAATATTTTAAACTTTTGTTAAGATTGTTTTGACTCTTAGCTAAGACATCAGCTAATTTTTGGTTGTCTAAAGAATGTATATAATCAAAAACTTCTACAGCACTTTTAGCCTTATTACTTTGAAGTTTACCTATCATATGAAGTTTTATTTTACTGTTTTCTTTTTTTATATCACTCCACTTATTGAATGCTTCTTGAACTTTGTTTTCACCGTAATGATTATGTCCGTAATCTATTAATGGCTGAATATGATTTAAGGGAAAAGTTTTACTTACTGCTATAATATTAACATTTTTTTCGGGTTTCGATGCGTTAATATTAGATTTTATTTTATTAAATCTTTCAACTATTGTGCTCATATGTTTGTCTTTAAAAAAAAATATTTTTTTATAATTGAAAGTATCAAAGATATTGATTTATCAAAGTTAAAAAGATCTAATAAATTTAACATTATTTATAGATTTGATAATTTAACTGAAAAAGTCGAAGATTTACTAATTTATAGAAATTTGTGTAAAATCAAAAGAATAGGTTTTTATATATCTAATAGTACTGCATTAATGAGTACTTTGAAGGCGGACGGGTTGTATGTATCTGCTTTTAACAAAAGTTTAAAAGTGATGCAGCTGAAAAATACAATATATAAAATTATTGGCTCAGCTCATAATCTTAAAGAATTTAATGTAAAAAGAATACAAGGATGCTCCACGATTTTTTTTTCTAGACTTTTTAAAACCCATTATAAAAACAAAACAAACTACCATGGGCTAATTAAATTTAATCTAATAAATCATAATTACCGTAACGTTTTATTTCCTTTAGGGGGTATAAATAATGAAAATTTTAATAAAATTAGATATGTTAAATCCGATAGTATCGCTCTTTCTTCCCAGATCAAAATTGATAATTTATTTAATTTAAAATTATACTAACAAAAAAAAAGGGGGCTAAAAGCCCCCTTTTAAATTTAATTAAAATGTTTTAATTAAAACGCAAATGACATTGCTACGATTGTTTCTGTAACATCGTCACCATTTGTGTAGTTAATGTTTTCGTAATCAGCTCTAGCGATTGACAACGTTGCTCCACCTAAATTGTATGCGATTTGAACTGAGTCCATTTCGATATCATAAGCAACTGTTGCTGAAGTCAAATAGTTTGCTTCACTTGTTTCTCTAGTGATAGATAATGATAAATCATCATTTACTGCATAACCTAATGAAAGACCTGTGTTTTCATAGTGTTCTACAATAGAAGCGCCTGCTGCTCTATTTGCCTCTAATAGTTGAGGAGCTAGGAACGATTTACCAGCACCAACTGTTATGTTTCCATAAGCATATTCTACTGCGTAAGCTCCACCTTCTTCTAACTGATCTTGAGTTGTTACACCATCAGCATAATCTTTTACGCTGTAGATTGAACCACTTAAAGTTAAACCATCTACTGGAGAAGTACTTAGTGAGAACTCTTCAATAGAATCTCCATCTGCTATAGTTGCGTTACCACTTTGACCGTCAGCTTTTGGTTGACCGTAAGCAGCACTCAATTTTGTAGAGTATGGTAGTTCTGGTGTGTGGTATTGTAATGACGCATAAGCACCGGCATCAGATGGGTAAGCAATACCTTCTGAAAATCCTGTGTCTGACATAGCTGTGTAAGCTGATTGGTCAAATGCATATTTTTTGTTATTTCCACACTCAGATACACAGGCTTTAATTGTACCTAAATCACCCATAGTTAGAGAAATTTGAGTATCATCATTGTTAGCTTGTCCACCTGTATCTGTAGAAGCTGTGCTTGGGTCTAGTTCCATAGAGTAACTCCATGTGTAACCGTTGTCCATTTCACCACTTGCTGTGAAATTTAATTCGTTAGTAACACCGATACCATTGGCAGCTTGTCCACCTTGAACTGTGTTGTAAGTAGCTTTTGCTGTACCACTTACAGTCAACTCACCTGCGTTTGCAGAGAACATTACTGACAAAGAAGCGATAGAAACTAATAAAGTTTTCATTATTGTTTTCATTTTTTTCCTTTGTTTTGTTTACTTATATTAATATTAATTAATGGTGAGAATTTATCACTTTTCAAAATTTAATGACTAATTTCGTCTTAAATATTGTCTTTTTTTAACATATGTTGTATTTTTGCAACTATATATTAAGCTTATTATGTACAATTGCTATAATCACACTTACATTTATTAGTATATTTCTATAAATATAGCTCTTAGTCTTAAACCTTATAATGATGCATACACCAACAAAAGTTTTAATATTATTGTTTTGCTTTTTTATCTTGCAATCTTGTAACACAAATTGGATGAAACCAAAAAAAGTTGACACTCGTGAGAATCCAATTAACGCGCAAGAAAGAGCAAGAAAGAATATTAATGAAGGTAGAGGAGCAACTCTTGGTAGTTTACTTGGCAGAGGGGGGAAAACTAATTATGAATTTAGCACTTCTAATCCTATGTGGAGAGCTTCTTTAGAAATTTTGGATTTTATACCGCTTGCCACAGTAGATTATTCTGGTGGAATGATAATAACTGATTGGTATGCAACAGAAAGCTCGGCTGACTCTCTTAAAATTACAGTCAGATTTTTAGCTAATGAAATAAGATCTGAAAGTTTAAGAATAGTTGTACATAAAAAAACGTGTTCAAATAATAAATGTAAAATTTCACTTCTTGAAAAAGATAAGATAAGTTTGGAATTACATTCCTCTATATTAAGAAAAGCTGCTCTCATTGATACTGAAAAGAAATAATTGAAACAATTTATTTATGGAGAGAATTAATTTTCAAGCAATTGAGAAAAAGTGGCAAGAGAGATTTAAAAATTTAAAATTAAATAATTCTAAGCCTAAATCAAAAAAGTATTATTGTTTAGAGATGTTTCCTTATCCATCAGGAAAAATACACATGGGGCATGTGAGAAATTATACAATTGGTGACGTAATCGCTAGATATAAATTTTTAAAAGGCTTTGATGTGTTACATCCAATGGGTTGGGACTCGTTCGGCTTGCCTGCAGAAAATGCATCAAAACTTAATAATCTACATCCTAAAGACTGGACTAACAAAAATATTGCAACAATGAAAACTCAGTTAAAAATGTTAGGACTTTCAATTGATTGGGATCGAGAAATTTCTACATGCGATAAAGAATACTATAAACACCAGCAAGAACTTTTTATAGACTTTTATAACGCTGGCTTAGTTTCAAAAAAAGAAACATATGTTAATTGGGATCCTATAGAAAAAACTGTCTTAGCTAATGAACAAGTAATAGATGGAAAGGGATGGCGATCAAATGCGCTAGTTGAAAGGAAGAAATTATCACAGTGGTTCTTTAACATTACAAAATTTTCAGATGAACTTTTAAATGATTTAGAAAAACTTGACGGCTGGCCAGACAAAGTAAAACTAATGCAAAAAAACTGGATAGGTAAGTCATATGGGTGTGATATAAACTTTCCTTTAGAAGGTCAAAAAGATGTAATTAATATTTTTACAACAAGACCTGACACAATTTTTGGAGCTAGTTTTATTGCTATTTCGGCTGATCATTTTTTAAATAAACGTTATTTAAACGACAAAAATTTCCAAAATTTCAAAGCTGAATGCAGTAGGACTGGTACCACAGAAGAAGCTCTTGCTAATGCCGAAAAAGTTGGCTTTAAAACTGAATACCACGTTATTCATCCATTTATATCTAAAAAAAAATTGCCTGTTTATTTTGCTAACTTTGTTCTTTCAGATTACGGCAATGGTGCTATTTTTGGTTGCCCAGCCCATGATCAAAGAGATTTTGATTTTGCAAAAAAATATGATCTTGAAATAATAAAAGTTGTCTCTGATGGTAATTCATCAAAATTAAATGAAGCTTATACAGGCAGTGGGAAAATTATTAATTCTGATTTTCTAAATAATCTGACCGTAGCAGAAGCAAAAAAAAAAATTATAAATAAAATTGAGAAAGATGGTAAAGGTAAAAGAAAAATTTTATACAGATTAAAAGATTGGGGAATATCCAGACAAAGATATTGGGGTTGTCCTATACCAATGATCAAACTTGAAGATGGAAGTGTACATCCAGTTGATAAGAGTGAATTACCCATAGAATTACCTTATGACATAGATCTTCAATCCAAAGGTAATCCCCTCGACGCTCATACTACTTGGAAATATACTACACAAAAATCAACCGGTAAGAAGGCAATAAGGGAAACGGATACTTTAGATACATTTGTAGACTCGTCTTGGTATTTCTTGAGATTCTGTTCACCACAAAATAAAAAGCATCCTTTTAATGAGAATGAAATTAAATATTGGATGCCTGTCGACCAATATGTTGGTGGTATAGAACACGCAATTTTACATTTGCTTTACTCACGCTTTTTTACAAAAGCAATTAACAAAATTTATAATAATTTACAATTATCTGAGCCATTTAAGAACTTGTTTACCCAGGGAATGGTTTGTCATGAGTCTTACAAAGATAAAAATGGAGGTTGGCTGTATCCTTCTGAAATAAGTAAATTAGATAATAACAAGGTTGTTAAAATAAGTGACAAATCTAAGGTGTTTGTTGGACCACCAGAGTCAATGTCGAAATCTAAAAAAAACACAATTGATCCTGAAATAATGATCAAACAGTATGGTGCGGACTCTATTAGGTGGTTTATTTTGTCTGACAGCCCTCCTGAAAAAGACATACAATGGGCAGATGCAGGAGTCTTGTCTGCTAATAAATTTTTACAAAAAATTTGGAACTTAAATTTCTTAGTTAAGGAAAGGAATGAGAAAAATAATTATGATGATGAAGAAAAATTTATCTCAAAAGTTAATAACTACATAATTAAAATTGATAACTCTATTCAAAAATTTAGATTTAACGTTTGCATTGCTTACTACTATGAACTTTATAGATATATAAATAGTTGTCTTAATCTAAATATAAGAAATAAAACTTATAATGAAATTATGCAAAAGATAATGAAAACTATGATTCCTTTTATTCCTCATTTAGCTTATGAGTGTTTAGAAAAGCTTAATTGTAAATCAACTAATATCTGGCCAGAAATTAATCAAGATAATGCAAATAAAACCATTAATATTGCTATTCAAATAAATGGAAAAACTAGAGATGTAATATCAGTAGCCGCTAATGAGAACGAGGAAGAAATAAAAAAATTAGTCATAAATGAGTCAAAGGCTAAAAAGTACATAGAAAAAAGAATAATAAGAAAAATTATTTTTGTAAAAAATAAAATAATAAATTATATAGTTTCTGATAATGAATAAAAAAAACTTTTTTATTTTTTTTTTAATCTTATTTTTAAGTGGATGTGGATTTAAAGCTTATAATAAGCTAGATTTAATAAAATTTAATATTACTGAGATAGAAACTTCGGGCGACAAAAGAGTTAATTATAAATTAAAAAATTCAATTTTAGAAAATTTAAAAAAGGATAACAATAACAATAATTATAAATTGTCTATAACGTCATCAAAAAATAGATCAATAAAAGAAAAAAATATCAATAATCAAGTTACAAAATACGAGATAAATATAATAGTAAAGGTTCAATTATTTAATAATATAAATGAAAATATATTAAAATTTCAGCTAAGTGAAAAAAATGTTTTTAATGCAACTAAACAACACTCTAAATTAATAAATGAAGAAAAAAGAGTAGTTGAGCAAATCACCGAAATTATTTCTGAAAAAATAATTGATGCATTAATTGAAAAAACTAATGATATTTAAAAGCTATTTGATAGAAAAAAACTTAGAAAATCTGAATAAAAATTTAGTTTTATTTTATGGTGAAAATTCTGGTTTAAAAAATGAATTGAAAAAAAAAATTAAACACGCAAATAAAATTGCAGAAAAAATAAATTTTTTTCAAGAAGATATAATAAAAAATGAAAACAATTTTTTAAGTGAGATTTTTAACAAATCGTTATTTGAACAAAAAAAGGTTTATTTTATCAATCAATCAAGTGATAAAATTTTAGATGTAATACAAAAAATCGAAAACAAACTAGACAATCAAAAGATATATTTATTTTCAGATCAACTAGATAAAAGATCTAAATTAAGAAATTATTTTGAGAAATCAAATAATGCTGGTGCAGTTGCTTGTTATACTGATAATGAAATAACTATAAGAAAAATTATCCTAGATAGACTTAAAGACTTTAAAGGATTGTCAGCACAAAATATTAATATGATAATTGAAAACTGCAGTCTTGATAGAGATAAACTTAACAATGAGATAAATAAAATTGTTACTTATTTTATAGAAAAAAATATTGATAATGATAAATTAGAGTCATTACTAGATATTAAGATCAACGATAATTTTAGTCTACTTAAGGATGAGGCACTAATCGGTAACAAAATTAATACTAATAAACGGCTAAGTGATACAGTAATAATTGATGAAAAAAATATTTTCTACTTAAGTGTTATAAATCAAAGGTTAAATAAATTAAATGAAGTCTCTATATTATTAAAATCTACAAACTTAGAAAACGCAGTGAACATGATTAAACCCCCAATTTTTTGGAAGGATAAACCTATATTTATTGAACAAATAAAAAAATGGAATTCAAAAAAAATTAAAAATATTTTAAGAAAAACTTATGAATTGGAAATTAAGATGAAATCAAATTCTATAATTAATAAAAATATACTTATGAAAAAACTATTAGTTGATATATGTGAACTTGCTAACGTTTAGTAAGTAGGTCAGATATCAATTCAAATTGTTCTAAATTTTTATATTCAATTAAAATTCTTCCTGAATTATTTTTTTTATTTAGAATATTAATCTTTAAACCAAGGATTTTTTCAATGCGCTCCTGTGTTTTAATAAGATTTGCATCTTGATTTCTTTTATTTGAATTTGAATTTTTCTTTGATTTAACTAAATATTCAACCTTCCTTGCACTATAATTTTTTGTAACAATCTCTTCTGCTATCGCAGAAGCATTAACTAAACCTATCAAAGGCCTAGCTTGACCTGAAGTGAGTGTACCTTCTTCTAACATTACAATCACATCACTTGGTAAAGTTAACAGCCTTAAAGTATTACTAATATGGCTTCTACTTTTAGACATCAATTTGGATATACTGTCATGATCATATTTAAATTCATCTGATAACCTTTTATATCCTCTTGCCTCTTCAATTGGACTAAGATCATCTCTCTGAACATTTTCAACTATTGCTACTTCTAAAGATTCTACGTCACTAAGATCTAGAATATTTACTGGTATTTCATGCAATCCTGCCCTTTGAGCTGCAAGCCATCTTCTTTCACCGGCAACTATTTCATACTTTTCAGAATTTGACTTATTTTGTCTCACAGCGATAGGTTGGATTATTCCATTTTTTTTAATAGATTGAGATAATTCTTCAAGTTTGACTTCATTAAATATTTGCCTAGGTTGATATGGATTTCTGGTCAATTCACTTATTGCAACCATATCTATAGCTTTATTTTTAGTTTCATTTTTGATTGGGGTTTGATCTCCAAATAACGCTGAGAGACCTCTACCTAATCCTTTTTTTTTACCTGTACTCATGCAGCACTTTCTATATTATTTTTTTTTAAAAATTCTTCTGCTAGTTTAAAATATGATTTACTGCCAACACAATTCTTATCATATATAACACATGGTAATCCGTGTGAGGGTGCTTCAGATAATCTTACATTTCTCTGGATCACTGTCTGATAAACTTTTTCTTTAAAGTATTTTCTTGCTTCAGTATCAACTTCATTGGAGAGCTTATTCCTTTTGTCAAACATGGTTAAAAGTATACCCCTTATGATTAATGTAGGGTTTAAATTTTCTTTAATTCTATCAATTGTTTTAACTAATTGAGTAATTCCTTCGAGTGCAAAAAACTCCGTTTGTAACGGAACCAATAATTCATCTGATGCTACGAGTGACATTATAGTTAGAAGGCTTAACGATGGTGGACAATCAATAAATATATTATCATATTTTTTTAAAATTCCATTTCGCTCATTAGATAATATTTCCTTGAGAACGAATGCTCTTTTTGAATCATTTGCTGTCTCTACTTCTAAACCAGATAAATTTACATGCGATCCTATTATGTTCAAATTACTAATCTGTGTTTCTTGTATGGCCTCTTCTAAATCAATTTTATTTATCAAAAGATTGTAAATGTTATTATTTTCATCGTTATTATTTTTACCCAAACCTGTTGTTGCATTACCTTGGGGATCAAGATCTATCACAAGATTATTTTGACCCATAATGGACAGTGCAGTTGCAAGGTTTATGACAGTAGTAGTTTTTCCTACTCCACCCTTTTGATTAATTACTGAAATTATGCTGCTCATCAATTGAAATTAATAATAACTATTTTAGATTCATTGCTTGTTATACTTCCTATTAATTTATAGTCGTAATTTTCTCTTTTTAAAGCTTTATTTATTTCTTCCTGTGCATTTTGACCCTTTAATATTATTAATTTATGTGGTTTTTTTACGATTTCACGTGAAACTTGTATAATTTTATCTAGTTTTTTGAAAGCTCTACATACAATAAAGTTTGAATTTATACTTTCATCGTATATGTTTTCATATGTAACTGCATTAATACCTAAATCCTTAATAACTTTATCAAGAAATCTTCTTTTAACTGGTGATTTTTCGTATAATTTCACGTGAAAGTCTTTATTTCCATTATAAATAGCAAGAACGATTCCTGGAAATCCTGCTCCACTGCCCAAATCTGCTAGAGAACCTTTTGTAAAATCAATAAATTTAACTAATTGAGCGGAATCAAGAATGTGCCTAAGCCATATATCAGAAACAGTACTTTTTGATATAAAGTTGTGATTTTGATTAGCTTCAAGTAAAATATTTGAGAATAATTTAAGCTTCTTAACAGAATTTTCACTGTAATTAAGGTCTTCTTTGAGGACTTTTATAACCTCTTGTTCCTGCATTATGCAGAAGCTTTGTGTTTCAATTTTTTAATGTAAGAAAGTAATATAATTATAGCTGCAGGAGTCACTCCATCTATTCGACTTGCTTGACCGAGAGTCTTAGGCTTCACCTTGATGAGTTTACTTTTAATCTCATTTGATAAACCACTAAGAGAATCATACTTTAGATTAAAAGGGATAATTACAGACTCATCTTTCTTAAAAGATTTAATGTCTTGTGTCTGTCTGCTAAGGTAACCCATGTAGTGGGCATCAATTACAACTTGATTTTCTATTGTACTATTATGTTCAGGTATATGAGGAAATATTTGCCTTATTTTTGCCATATTTATATTTCGTTGACCAATAATCTCTAAACAGGATCTTTTAACACCATCCATAGCAATTTTGATGTCATATTTTTTTGCCTCATTAGGAGTAAGGTAATTAGTTTTTAGTGAATGTGTTAATGCTAAGATATTACTATTCTTTTCCAAAAATAACTTTCTTCTATTTTCTTTTACCAAATTTAAATTAATTCCTAATTCAGTTAATCTTTGGTCGGCATTATCAGCTCTTAGTGTTAATCTATATTCTGCCCTTGACGTAAACATACGATAAGGTTCGGAAACACCTTTTGTAATTAGATCGTCGATCATTACGCCAATGTAAGATGTGGAGCGATCTAATATGAATTCATCTTTTTTTAAAACTTTTAAAGCTGCATTAACACCTGCCATTAAACCTTGAGCCGCGGCTTCTTCGTAGCCTGTTGTTCCATTAATTTGACCGGCAAGAAATAATGATTTGATTTTCTTGGTCTCTAAAGTAGCATTTAGTTCTCTAGGATCGACATAATCGTATTCTATTGCGTAACCAGCCCTTTTCATCTTAACCTGCTCTAAACCCTTTATATTCGACAATATTTGAAGCTGTACGTCCTCTGGAAGAGAAGTTGAAATACCATTTGGGTAAACAGTATTGTCCTTTAAACCCTCTGGCTCAAGAAATATTTGATGCTGATCCTTTTCTTTAAATTTAACAATCTTGTCTTCTATAGCCGGACAATATCTCGGACCGACACCTTTAATGTTTCCTGAATACATTGCGCTCTTAGAAATGTTATCATTAATAATTTTGTGGACGATATTATTAGTATAAGTCATTCCACATTTAATTTGTTTGTTGTAAAGTTTATTTGTTAAAAATGAAAAATAATAAGGATCTTCATCTGCCGGCTGCATTTCTAATTCATCATAGTTAATAGTGTCACCATTCAATCTTGGAGGAGTTCCAGTTTTAAGTCTGCCAATTTTCATTTCATATTTAGCTAGTTGTTCACTTAATCCAGTGGATGGTTTTTCATCAAAACGACCAGCGGGTATCTGCTTCTCGCCAATATGAATTAAGCCATTTAAAAATGTACCTGTTGTTAAGATTAATTCCTTGCACCTAATTTCTTTGCCACTTTGACATAAAAAACCAATAATTTTATTATCGTGATCATCAAACAAAAATCTTGTTACAGGATCAGCTATAACTGTTAAATTTTTATAATTTAATAATATTTTTTGCATATGCTCTTTGTAAAGAGCTCTATCAGATTGTGTCCTTGGTCCTTGAACAGCAGGACCTCTACTTCTGTTAAGTAATCTAAATTGAATACCTGATTTATCAGCCACTACACCCATAACACCGTCAAGAGCATCTATCTCTCTAACTAGGTGACCTTTACCTAATCCTCCTATAGCAGGATTGCAAGACATCTCACCTATGGTCTCTATTTTATGCGTAAATAATGCAGTATTCACGCCGATTCTAGCGGATGCTGCTGCTGCCTCACATCCAGCATGCCCACCTCCTATTACTACTACATCATAGCTTTGTTTGGTCATCAGATTAATGTATCTGTCTTAATTGATTTTACAAGGTGTATTTTTTGATATTATTTACCAATACAAAAGTCTTTAAAAATAGAACCAAGAATTTCTTCAACATCTACTTTTCCTACTAAGCTTCCTAAGTGTCTTGTTGCCATTCTTATATCCTCAGCAGCTAGTTCGATATCTTTGTTTTGATCTTTTTTTAAAAACTTATCTATTTCTTTTAAACAATCGTTTAATTTAACACGGTGTCTTTCTCTAGTTATCAAAGCGCTGTTATTAAAGGTAAACTTTTTGCTTAATTTTTCTTTAATTTTTTTAATAAGAATGTCTATATTATTATTATTTTTTACAGAAACCAATATAGTGTCAGCATCAAATTTGTGGTTTTGATTTTCTTTAATATCTGACTTATTTAAAAGAACTATTGAATCCTTATTTATTAGATCTTTTATTTTTTTATTTATTGCTTTTGAAGAATTATCGATCACGATAATATTTATGTCAGCTTCTTTTGATTTACCTAAAGCGAGTGAAATACCTTTTTTCTCTACTTCATTTTTAGCCTCTCGAATACCAGCTGTATCAGCTAAAATAACTGGATATCCATCTATATTAAGAAAGGTTTCAATAACATCCCTTGTAGTTCCTTCTTCTTCTGAAACAATCGCAACTTCTCTTTTTGACAGCAAGTTTAGCAGGGATGATTTACCGGCATTTACTTCTCCTGTAATAGATACTTTAAAACCGTCTCTTATTTTTTCACCAACCTTATTGTCTTCTAAAATTTTTTTTATATCTTGATGAATATCTTTAATAGATTTATGAACTTCTTTTAAAACTTTTTCTGGTAAATCGTCTTCAGCAAAATCTATTTTTGCCTCGATATAAGAAAGAGATTTAATTAATTTTTCCCTTAAATTATCATAATATTTAGAAGCGTTGCCTTGAACTAATTTCACAGCTTGTTCTCTTTGAAGCTCGGTTTCTGCATGAATTAAATCGCCTATACTTTCTGCTTTGAGAAGATCTATTTTATCATTTTGAAAAGCAATTTTTGTAAACTCTCCTGGTTCAGCCAATCTGCAATTTTCTTGCTCGGATAATGCGATTAAAAGAGCATTAATAACGGCATTGCTCCCATGAACCTGGAGCTCTGCTAGGTCGTCCCCTGTATAGCTATTAGGCCCAGGAAACCACAATAATAGAGCTTCTGGATCAATTACGTTCTTCGTCTTTGGGTCATGGAACTTGCAAAAATTAATCTGGTTAGATTTAATTTCTTTTAATTGAGTCAAATTTTTACAAACCTGAAGACTATCTTTTCCAGAGATTCTAACAATAGCAATTCCTGATGGCCCTCTGCCTGAAGATAGAGCATAAATATTCATTGAATTAAATAGATAAACCTTGATTAGAGATAAATTGACTTATTTTTTTGAGTACATTATTTGTTGAAATGTTTTTTAAAATTACTTTTTTTAATGGTTCTAATAGTTTATTTTGTTTAAAAAAATTATGCGTTAAATCAATGCCTAAACCAGTAATAATATTTTCAGATTTTCTATTGTTTAAAAAATCTTCTAAGGCAGAACTGCTTTTAATCGAGATACCTAAATCTGTGTAATATTTCAGAACTTTTTTTAAATTTTTAATATCCCTCATAACTAAATTAAAACCTTGACCTGCTACAGGATGAATAGTGTGCAAACCTTCACCTAAAATAAGAGCATCATCTTTATAATAATTTCGTTTTAAGTTAAGTGTTAAGGGGTAGGATTGAATATTAGTAATTTTAATTTTTTTATTAACTTTCAAAAGCTCACAAATTTTTGACGTAATAATATATTTAATATTTTTTTTTATAAACCCTTTTTTAACGCTCCACACAAAAGAAAAATTTTTTTTCGAAAAAGGTAGTATCGCTAAAGGCCCTTCTTTTAAAAAAAATTGACTAGTACTTATATCTTTTAAATTATGTTTAACGTATCCCGTTAAAGCAATTTCTTTGTAATCCTTATCTATAGACCTTCTATTAATTATGTTTTGATAAATTTTGGAGCTTTTGCCCAGGCAAAGAATTTTTAAATCATAAATATCTAGGTCGCTAAGTTTAGTAATCTTTTTATATATTATTTTTATTTTTTTATTTTTTATTTCTTTAAGTAAAATGTTTTTGACTTTGTCATTTTCAAAAACATACATAAGATTATTTTTGACTTCACTAAAATTTAAAAAATTTATTTTTCGATCACTTCCCTCATAAAAAAGACTAATTTTTTTTGATGGCCAGAATAATTTCTTGTCAAATTTACCCATTATATCTTGATAAAAATAAAAGTTACTTGCTGATATAGCAGTGGTTCTCTTATCGTTTATGCGTTTATTTTTTTTTGTAATTAAGTGAACTTCTATATTTGGAAGATTATTGAGTGCTAAAGTGCTCATTAGCCCTGAAAGACCATCTCCAACAATACAAATCTTCTGTTTTTTCATGTTATAAAATTTTTCTCACTTTCATAAAAATGTTAAAAAGTACATAAAACGATTCGATATGAATACAAACTTTTTAAACAGTCTAACAAATTTTCTAAAAAAACGAACCTTTGAATTTCTTGGTTTAATCTTAATTATTACAAGTATTGGTCTAGCAATAGCTTTTACGACATATTCTCCTGAAGACCCATCATTTGTTTATGGGGATCGGAGCTTTGAAATAAAAAATTTTTTTGGAATATATGGAAGTGGTGCTGCAGACTTTCTTTTGCAAAGTTTTGGTTTGACCTCGTTTTTACTTTTGGCTAATTTTTTGTTCTGGGGCATTAACCTTGTTATAAAGAAAGAAATTAAAAGAATAATTTTAAAATTATTTTTAGTAGTAGCATATTTGATATTAGGAACAGTTTTTATTTATATAACTTTTAATAATTCTTTCTGGCTTATAGATAATGGCAATTCAGGTTTTGTAGGGAAAATAGGATATAATTTTATTAGTACCTGGTTTCCGGGTATTGATAATAATTATTCAGCATATGGATTGCTACTAATAACATTAATTCTTTTTATTTTTTCTTCAGATTTAAATTTAAAACAAATATTAACTAGAGTATTTTTTTTCATCATTTTTATATTTAAAAAAAAGGATAATAAATTTTCAGATGTAAACTTTGAAGCAACACCAGTAGAGGAAAAAAATGAAATAATTGAAAGACCTCAACAAACATTTTTGTTCGATAATGAAACAAGTGTTCAAAAACAAAATGTTCTTACGAAATCTAAATATAGATTGCCGGTGTTAGATTATTTAGAAAAAAATTCATCTAAATTAAACTCAGCGGATTTAAATAATAATCGCCCTGAAGGAAAATTTATGGAAAAAATTTTACTAGACTTTGGTATAGATGGAAAAATTAAAGCTATCAATAATGGTCCAGTTGTAAGCCTGTATGAGTTTGAACCTGCGCCCGGTGTAAAAGTTTCAAAAATTATAAACTTATCAGAAGATTTAGCTCGTAACACTAGCTCCACATCTGCGCGTGTTTCGGTCATACCAGGTAAAAATACTGTTGGCATAGAAATTCCAAATGAAACAAGGGAAAGTGTTTCGCTTAGAGAAATAATTTCTTATGAAAAATTTCAAAAAAAAGATATAAAACTTCCAATAGCGTTAGGTAAAAGCATATCTGGGATGCCTATAGTTGGTGATCTCACATCGATGCCTCATCTTTTAATAGCAGGAACAACAGGCTCAGGTAAATCAGTTTGTATAAACACTATTATTGTTTCACTTCTTTACAAATTAAGTCCTGACCTTTGCAAATTTATTTTGATCGATCCAAAAATGTTAGAGTTGTCAACTTATGAAGGAATACCTCATTTATTAGCACCAGTAATTACAGACGCAAAAAAGGCAACTTCTGCATTAGCTTGGACAGTTAAAGAAATGAATAGCAGATATAAATTAATGAGCAAAGTTGGAGTAAGAAATATTGACGGTTACAACACAAAACATAAATTAAAAATGCCTTATATAGTTGTAGTCGTAGATGAAATGTCAGATTTAATGTTGGTAGCTGGAAAAGAAATTGAAAATTATATTCAAAAATTATCTCAAATGGCACGAGCGGCTGGTATTCATATTATAATGGCGACTCAAAGACCGAGTGTTGATGTGATAACTGGTACAATCAAAGCTAATTTTCCAACTAGAATTTCTTTTCAGGTGAGTTCCAAAATTGATAGTAGAACTATATTGGGAGAACAGGGTGCTGAACAATTGCTTGGTAAAGGAGATATGCTGTTTATGTCTTCAGCTAATAGAATTGTAAGAATACATGGCCCATTTGTTTCTGAGCGGGAAATTGAACAGATTGTTAATTCTATTAGAGCACAAGGAGAACCTGATTATATGGAAGAAATTACTTCTCAAGAAAGCAATGGGACCTCTTCTTTTCCTGGCACTGAAGGAGATGAAGATGAACTTTATTCTCAAGCAATCGATATTATAAAATCAGAAGGAAAAGCTTCCACTAGTTTTTTACAAAGAAAACTTCAAATTGGTTATAACAGAGCAGCTAGAATTATTGATATGATGGAAGAAAAAGGGATTGTTAGTAAAGCTAATCATGTTGGGAAACGTGAGGTTCTTTAATTTTGTTGTTTAAAAAAAAAATTTTATTGCCTATATTCTTTTTATTCTCTTTTCATCTTTTTGCAGCAGAAAAAGATAAAATAATTACTCGATTAAACAACTTAAATTCATTGGAGTTTACTTTTGTCCAGCTCATTAATGAAAAAGTGGAAAAAGGTAACTGTCTTTTAGAATTTCCAGGTAAGATAAAGTGTGAATATTTTGATGATAAAAAAAAAGAACTTGTTATTAATAATAAAAAACTGGCGATAACTCAAAAAAGATATAATAAAACATATCATTATCCAATATCCAAATCTCCTTTTTTAAATATCTTGTATAAAGACAAACTTTTAGAAATCATACAATCTGGAGAATTAGAATTAACTGATCGGATGATTAAACTTATTTATCTAAGTGATAATGCGATAACTGTTTTTTTTGATAGGAAAACTTTTGATCTAAAAGGTTGGAAAATTGTAGACCAATATAACAATAATATAAATTTTTCATTAAACGTTATTTCAAAAAATGATGTTTATAAGAAAGAATTATTTAAAATCCCACCAGTTGATTAAGCAACAAAATCTATTTCTTCTTTTTTAAATATTTCAAAACCTTTTGACTTATAATTTAGCAAAGCATTTTTATGATCTAAACTACAAGTGTGAACCCACATTCGGTCTGGACTTTTTCTAGAAGCACTTGCAATCGCGTGATTTAAAAGAGTTGAGCCTAACTTTAATCCTCTAAATTCTTTTAAAACACCCATATTAATTAATTCAACTTCATTAGAATTCGGGTGATATTCTTGTTCATAATAACCAATTAGGTGACCACGCTTTTTTAAAATATGAGTTTCAAGGTTTTTGTTTGTCACATAATTTAACCATTCCTTGTCTGACCAAAGCAATCTGTCTCTCCAATAATGGTCTATACCAATTTGTTTATAAAAGAATTTGTTGAGTTGGAAATTTTTTTTTTCATCTAAAATTATTTTATGATTTTGAGGTAAATTTAATTCAATTGGTTTAGAAAAATCTTTTATTTCTAAAAAAAATCTTTGAACTCTAGAAATCATTAGATAACCATTTTGCCAATTTTTTCCCCGGCGAAAATATGAAAGTGTAAATGAGGAACTTCTTGACCTCCATCATTTCCAATATTAGTCAGTGCTCGATATCCTTTATTTTTTGCATCTAATAAATTTGATACATGTGTAATAGCTTTATTAAATTCAACAATTTCTTTATCAGATGCATTATTGTTGAAATCATTTAAGTCAATGTATTCACCTTTTGGGATTACTAATACATGTTTTTTTTTTTGAGGATTAACATCATGGAAAGCTAACACATGATCGTTCTCATAAACTTTTTTACAAGGAATTTGGCCTCTAAGGATTTTAGCAAAAATATTATTTTTATCGTAGCTCATTTTGTCTTTTCTTGAGTTCATTAAGAACATCTTCAATCATAATATTGTTGGTTTCTAAATAAACCATCAAATGATAAATAACATCTGCTGCCTCATGTATTGTATTTGAGTTTTGTTCAACAGCTTCTATCAACTCTCCAATTTCTTCTTTAACTTTCGCAACACTCAAATTTTTATCATTAAGAAGTTTATTCGTATATGATTTATCAGGGGTAGAGTTTTTTCTTTCTCTAATTGTCTTAACTAACTGTTCTAGATTTTCAAACATATTATAATCTTACCGATACATTTTTAGAATTCAAATATTCTTTGGCTTCTTTAATTTTATATTCCCCAAAATGAAAGATTGAAGCTGCCAAAACTGCGCTAGCTCCACCTTTAATTATTCCATCGCAAAGATGGTCTAAATTTCCAACACCACCAGATGCTATTACAGGGATATTTGTACTTTTCGTAATTACTTTTAATAAATCAATATCATAACCAGATTTAGTTCCATCTTTATCCATTGAGGTTAGCAAGATTTCTCCAGCTCCATTAACCTCGACTTGTTTTGAAAATTCTACAGCATCAATGCCTGTTTTTTTTCTTCCACCATGTGTAAAAACTTCCCATCTATTGTCTGAAACTTTTTTAGCGTCTATTGCTACAACAATGCATTGGGATCCAAATTTCTTGGACGCCTCTTTAACAAAATCAACATTCTTAACTGCTGCAGTATTAATAGAAACTTTATCTGCTCCAGCTAATAATAAATCAGTAATATTTTTAATAGTTCTTACACCGCCACCAACAGTTAAAGGAACAAAACATTCTTTAGCTGTTTTTCTTACGATACCAATGATTGTATCTCTATTTTCATTTGATGCAGTAATATCTAAAAAACAAATTTCATCAGCTCCGCCATCACTGTAAATCTTAGCTTGCTCAACTGGATCGCCAGCATCTTTTAATTCAACAAAGTTAATGCCTTTAACAACTCTTCCATTTTTAACATCAAGACAAGGTATAATTCTATTTTTAAGCATCAATTTCCTTTGCTAGCTCATCAAGTTTAATATCACCATCATAAATGGCTTTACCGACAATTATACCTTCAATTTTTTTATTATTTAATTCTTTTGCTTTCTTAATGTCATTTATTGAAGAAACGCCGCCTGAAATAACAACAGGACAATTAGAAATATTAGTGATTTTCACTGTCTCGTCAAAGTTAGGGCTAATTTTCATTCCATCTCTATTAATATCTGTATAAATAATTCGGCTAACACCGAAGTCATTCACCTCATTAAGATAATCTATAGTCTTAACATTTAAATTTTCTTTCCAACCTGACACGGAAAGATTTCCATCCTTAGCGTCTAATCCTAGAGCGATTTTATTTTTAAATTTTTCACATGCCTCTTTCAAAAATTCTTTATTTCTAATTGCGCCACTTCCTAGAATTACTTTATCAACACCTGCATCAACGTACTGCTTAATGCTATCAAGAGATCTTACGCCACCACCTACCTCGATCTTAAAATCATATTTAATTACTATCTCCTGAATAATATCTAGATTAACTGTTTTACCTGTTAAAGCGCCATCTAAATCAACAATATGTAAATTTTTGAAACCGTGGTCTTTGTATTTACCCGCCTGATCAATAGGTGCATTTTCATATTCAGTTTTTTTATCAAAATCACCTTTAACTAGTCTTACACATTTCTTATCTTTGATATCGATTGCTGGAAAGATTTTCATTTTATAAATTTATAAAGTTTTCAATCATCTTTAAACCTGTCTTATCACTCTTTTCAGGGTGAAATTGTGTTCCAAACAAATTTTCACTCTCAACAGAACAAACAATTTTTGATGAATAATCGGTTGTAGCTGAAATCACTGATTTGTCCTCAGGCACAAACTCATAACTGTGTACGAAGTACATGTGAGATTTATTTTTTATATCTTTAAATATTTTACTTTCTTTTTGTATTTCAATCTCATTCCAACCTATATGTGGTAATTTAAATTTACCATTTTGATTATTAATTTTAGAAACTTTTCCTGAAACCCAGCCCAATCCTTTTGTTTCCGCTTCCTCGTATCCAACATCTGCAAACATTTGTAAACCTACACAAATTCCTAATAATGGTTTCTTGTTTATAATTGCAACTTCTTTAAGTGTATCGACTAATCCATTTATTTTGTTTAAAGAATCAGCGCAACTTTTAAACGAGCCTTGACCTGGCAAAATAATCTTATCACTAGATTTAATTTTTTTAATATCTGAAGTTACTTCTAGATTAACTTTACCTTTAGTAACCTCAGTAAAAGAGTTAATGACCGAGCTTATGTTGCCCGACTGATAGTCCACAATAGCGACGTTCATCTAATTTAAATAGAACCTTTTGTAGAAGGTATCGAGTTTTTTATTCTTTTATCAATAGCTAATGCATCTTTTAGAGATCTGGCTAAACCTTTATAACAAGATTCAATTTTGTGGTGACTATTTTCCCCATAAATATTTTCTACGTGTAATGTTATTCCGGCAGATTGTGAAAAAGCTTGAAACCATTCTTTAAATAGTTCGGTATCCATCTCACCCAATTTTTCAACTTTTAAATTCACTTTCCATATTAAATAAGGTCTATTAGATACATCAATTGAAACCCTGCTTAATGTTTCATCCATTGGGATCATAGTTGAGGCATATCTTTTTATACCTTTGCGATTACCGGCTGCCTTTTTTATTGCTTCACCGATTGCTATACCTGTGTCCTCTGTAGTGTGATGCAAATCAATGTGTGTGTCGCCTTTTGCATTTACTTCTAAATCAATTAAGGAATGCTTTGAAAGTTGTTCAAGCATGTGGTCTAGAAAACCAATTCCAGTTTTAATTTTATATTTTCCCTTTCCGTCTAAATCAACAGAAACTGAAATGCTAGTTTCTTTGGTTTTTCGAGATATCTTAGCTTTTCTTTTCATAGTCTTAAAAAATTATTTACTGATATATATACAATTGACTATTTTATCAATAAACCAGATTCTGCTATTGAAGAAATAGAATTAATCTCCACATATAACATTATGAATACAGCTGAAAAATGGCATGGCACAACAATTATTTTACTAAGGAAAGATGGTGAAACTGTTGTAGCAGGTGATGGACAGGTGAGTTTAGGTAACACAGTTCTAAAAAGTAAAGCAAAGAAAGTCCGAAAAATTGAAAGTAGAGGAGTGATCGCTGGTTTTGCAGGATCAACTGCAGATGCATTAACATTGTTTGAAAGACTTGAAGCAAAACTTGAAAAACACGCAGGTAATTTACAAAGAGCTGCGGTTGAACTAGCTAAAGATTGGAGAAGTGATAAGTTTTTAAGAAGACTAGAAGCGCTGATGGCTGTAGCAGATAAAACTCACAGCTTTATCATTTCAGGTACTGGAGACGTATTAGAACCTGAAGATGGAATTATTGGAATTGGCTCAGGTGGAAATTATGCGTTAGCAGCAGCAAAAGTATTAATAGAAACTGACATGAAAGCAGAGGATATAGCCAGAAAATCTATCAAAGTGGCTTCGGACATCTGCGTTTTTACAAATAACAATATTACAGTGGAAAGAGTTTAAAATGGTAAAGACAAGCAAAGTAACAAATTTAAACGTTGTAAAAAAAAAGTCGAAAGATAATTCAAGAGTAAGTGCTTTGTCGCCGAGAGAAATTGTTTCTGAATTAGATAGATATGTAATCGGACAAAATGAAGCTAAGAAGGCAGTTGCGGTTGCTTTGAGAAACAGATGGAGGAGACAGGCTTTATCTGAAGAAATGAGAGATGAAGTTCTTCCTAAAAACATACTTATGATTGGACCAACAGGAGTTGGCAAAACTGAAATTTCAAGAAGACTTTCTAAATTAGCAGAAGCCCCATTTATTAAAGTCGAAGCAACAAGATTCACTGAAGTTGGATATGTTGGCAGAGATGTTGAGCAAATCATCAGAGATTTAATTGAAATTGCTATTGCAATGGAAAGAGAAAGAAGAAGAAAAGAAGTAAAAGCTAAAGCAGAGCAAAAAGCTGAAGAAAAAGTTTTAGACTCTTTAGTGGGTAATAAAGCATCAGTCGCCACAAGAGAAAGCTTCAGGAAAAGATTAAGAAGTGGAGATCTTGACAATAATGAGATTGAGATAGAAGTACAAAATAACTCGTCTGGCATGCAAAACTTTGAAATACCAGGTATGCCTGGTGGTAACATTGGCATGGTAAATCTTGGTGATATTCTTGGAAAATCAATGGGAAATAAAAAGGGTAAGAAGAAAAAAATGACTGTGAAAGAGTCTCACGATATTCTAGTAGCTCAAGAGTCAGATAAAATGATTGAGGAAGATAAAATTATTAAGGAAGCAAAAAAAGCTACAGAAGAAAATGGGATAGTTTTTCTAGATGAAATAGATAAAGTCTCAGCTAGAAGTGATAGAGTTGGCGGGGATGTTTCAAGAGAAGGTGTTCAAAGAGATTTGCTTCCACTTATTGAAGGAACAACGGTAAGCACTAAACATGGAACTATCAAAACTGATCATATTTTATTCATAGCCTCTGGTGCATTTCAGCTAGCTAAACCCTCAGATTTATTGCCAGAACTACAAGGAAGATTGCCTATAAGAGTTGAATTAAATGCTCTCAAAGAAGAAGATTTTATTAGGATACTTAAGGAACCAGATAATAGTTTAATTAAACAATATAAAGAATTATTAAAAACGGAAAATGTTAATCTAGAATTTACAAATGATGGAATCGATACTCTTGCAAAAATTTCTGCAGAAGTTAATTCTTCAGTAGAAAATATAGGAGCAAGAAGGCTTCACACAATTATAGAAAAAGTTTTAGATGATATAAGTTTTAATGCCACAGACAGATCTGGTGAAACTATCACAATTGATAAAAAATATGTGCAAGATAACCTTGGTAATTTAGTAAAGGATACTGATTTATCCAAATTTATTTTATAAATTTTAATTTAATTAAAATTGCCCCTGAGCCACCATCTTTAAGGGAAGCTTCGGAGATTGAAATAACATATTTATTTAACTCTTCATTATTTTTAATAAATTCAGGCACTGAATATTTTAACTTGCTTAAATCTTTCGATACATAAGTATCTTCGTTGGTATTAGAGTGAAGACCCTTTCCGGTAATTAATAGTAATTCTTTATATTCACTAGACGCACCAGACAATATTATTTCTTTAACTTTTTTATTTGCATCTGCTAATGTAAAACCATGCAAATCATACCTTAGCCTTTCATTTCTAGAAATTATTTTTTGGCTTACTTTTTCTTTATCGTAAATATCTGAAGGCTGATTAGTAAAATTCTCCCAAGCTTTTAGGTCCTCTAGTGAAAGATTTTTTTTCTTAATCACTTGCTTATGATTTCAGCTAAATACCAATTAGGACTTTTATTATTTATATTTCTTGTAAATTTCCAGACATCTGTAACAAATTTAATTTTGTCAGGATTGCCTTCAATAATTTTATTTTCTTTTTTTTTTACAGAGATGACCTCAGCAACAAATTTAACTGTAGCAGATAATTCATCTTTAACTTTTTCATATCTTTCAAGTGATGACTCTTTAATACCTATGAATGTGAATTCTGATTTAATGTTTTCTTTATTCCTAGTTTCAATAGCACCAGAAAAATTACTATCCATAGAAGCTGTTAATAAAATTTTTAACTTCTTGAGATCGCCACTTGCAAAAGATGTAAGAATTGTTTCATAAGCTATCTCAGCACCTTGCAAAAACTCTTTTTTATTTTTACCTTCCAACGTTTCGTGATTTTGTTTAATTGGCTTCACTTCATTTTTAGGGATATTAAATTTTTCTTCAGTAAAGCCGCGATAAGCTTTGGGCTCGTGTCCAGTTTTTCTTCCTAGAATGCTTCTTAGCCGCAAAATTATAAATGCAGCGATCATTCCTAGTAGTATTATATCTATATATCCAAAACTATTACTCATAATTTGATAATTATACATTAATCATATATTTTTAAATCAGACAAATGAACTCATTTTTTTTACTTTTTATGTGCCTACCTGCATTAGAGATTTTTCTAATGATAAAGATAGGTGGTAAGGTTGGAGCCCTTAATACGGTTGCTTTAATTTTTTTAACTGCAGTAATTGGTGTATATTTTGCAAAATTACAAGGAATACGAACTCTTAGATCAGGGATGGTTAATCTTTATCAAAATAAATTACCTGTTTATGAAATGTTATCAGGCGCCTCAATTGCAATAGCTGCTTTGTTATTAATTGTTCCAGGTTTCTTCAGCGATTTTTTGGGATTTTTGCTTTTAATACCTTTTACAAGGAAGATTTTATTTAGTATTGCATTAAAAAATAAACGGGGGGTTAACTTAAACAATGAGGAAAAAACCATTGATGGTGAAATAATTGATAAAAAAGATGAGTTATAAAATAATAGGCAAATATATTAAGGAATTAAATTTCAACATACCTAAACCAGAAATTTTTTTTTTACTTTCCAGAGATATTTCCAACTACAAAATTAATATTGATATTAAAAGCTCTCAGGTAAAACAAAATATCATAGAGGTTATAACAACACTTGCATTAAATCCTGTTAAAGAAGATTTTGAAAAGATTGATACTAAAATTGTTTATTCTACTATTATTCAATTGAATAATGATAAAATAAATAAAGAGGACATAAAAAAAATAATACTTGTAGAGGTTCCATCAAAAATTTATTCTGAGTTGAGACAAATATTTATTTTTTTATTTGAAAATTCAGGATTTAAAGATGTAAAAATTAATGAGACGGTTGATTTCGAGAAACTGTATAAACTTAGAAAAATTCAATAAAAATTTTTTTTTAACTCGTTCTTCAAAAACGTTCGGTGTTTCTTAAGCTCTGCTTCTGAAATTTCTAAAATTTTTTTGTTATACTCTTTAGCTACAGAAACATTTTGCGCTAGATTATTGCTAGAAAGATTCAATTTAGGTTCTTTAACATCTAATAAATTTATATAAACTTCTCTTAACAACTCACAGTCAAGTAGGGCGTTATGTTTTATTCTTCTTGATAGGTCAATATTAAATTTTCGACATAATGCATCTAGAGAATTTGAGGTACCCGGAAATTTATTTCTAGCAACTTCCAGGGAGTCTATTACCATTTTTTTTTCAATTTTATTTTTTTTAGCTAATTCAAGTTCTCCATCTAAAAATCCCAGATCAAAGGACGCGTTATGAATAATAATTGTTTTTCTCTCAATAAAACCTATAAATTCATCAGCGACTTGGTCGAAAGTTTCTTTGTCCTCTAAAAATTCTTCGGAAAAGCCATGCACGTTAAAAGCTGCATCTGGCATGCTTCTTTTAGGGTTTATTAATTTATGAAAAACATTACCCGTTGCTATAAAATCTTTTGTTTCTATGCAGGCTATTTCTACAATTTTATGTCCATCTCTAAAAGACAAACCTGTTGTCTCGGTATCCAAAAATACTTCATGCATATGATTTAATTATACCTAATAAGTTTTTTTTTAAAATATTTAAATTTTTTTCATTAACAACTACATAATCCGAAAACTTTGCCTTTTTTTGATCTGAAAACTGTTTATTGTTCAGTATAATAAATAATTTTTTGTCTCCTCCATTGGCCTTGAATCGTTTTAATCTTATCCTCCTTTTTGCTTTAATGAAGATTATTACATCAAAATATTTCATTAGTTTGCTTTCAATTAATAAAGGTATTTCGAAAAAAATTTTTTTTTTTTTTTTGTGTAGTGTTGAAAACTTTTTCATTTCTTTTCTAACTAGAGGATGAATTATTTTTTCTAACTTTTCTATATTGCTTTTACGTTCTAAAATCTTCTTCTTTAATGAATTTTTTAAATTTGTTTTTTTTTTTATATCAAATGCTTTAATAATTAGTCTTTTAAAGTCATTATTTTCATAAAAGCCTTTGACAACTTTATCTGCGCTAAATAAAGGCCCTCTCTTATTTGATAAGATTTTACTGGCTGTAGTCTTACCAGAAGCTATCGAACCTGTTATACCGATTTTTATCATTTGAGCTTGGATAATAATAAATTAATTAAATCATCATCTATTTCGGGATTAATTCTATTCCATAAGTAAAAAGATTTTTGGCCTTGGTACATAAACATATCAAGTCCATTGAAAACCTTAACACCTTTATTTTTAAGAAATTTAAATGTTTTGGTTTTTAAGGGATTATAAATTGTATCTATATAAATTGCACTATCTTTACATTCGCTAAAGTCAAAGTCAAAATCTTGTCCATTTTTTAAACCTAAGCTTGTTGCGTTAATAATTATATCGTGATTACCGATTTCAGACTGTAAGTTGTTCCAAGGTAAAACATTTAAATAATTAAACTTTTTTTTTAAGAATAGGCATTTTTCTTGTGTTCTATTAGTTATTGAAATGTATTTAATTCCAGATTTTTGTAATGATAGTATTGCTGACGGAGATACGCCACCTGCACCTATTATTAAAGCTTTTTTGTTTGCTCCGTTTTCTATTTCTTTTAAATAAGCTGCTTGCAGTCCAAATACATCTGTGTTCTCTCCAATTACCATTTTATCATCTTCTAATAGTAAAGTGTTTACAGAGCCAGTTGTTTCAGCATCATTAATAATTTTATCTGTGTAATTTATAATTTTTTGTTTGTAAGGAAGGGTTACATTGATTCCGTTTAAAGATTTATCCTTAATTTTTCTAACAACATTTACTAAATCATCCTCGCCGGCGTTTATTATAGAATAGTTTGCATCTATCTTATATTTTTTAAACCAGTAATTATGTAGTAAAGGAGATAAGGAGTGGCTTACCGGGTTGCCGACGATAGCGAACATTTTTTTCATTATTTAAATTCTCTGTAAAATCTTATAAGTCTATCAAGTTTATCTGGGTCTGTCTCTGGAAGTAAGCCGTGCCCTAGATTAAAAATATATGGAGAATCTTTAAAAACATTTAAATATTTTATAACATTTTTGTTAATGTCTTCATCAGACTTAAGTAAAACTTTTGGGTCTAAGCCACCCTGCAAAACAACATTTTTAAGATTTGTCTTTGCCCAGTTAGGGTCTATTTCATAATCTAAATTAAGCCCATTAGGTTTCACTAAGTTATTAAATTCTTTATAACTTTCCTTAAGGCCTCTAGGAAAGCAAATAACTGGTATTTTATTACTTTTGCAAAATTCTACAATTTTTAAATTTGGCACATAACAATAATTAGGTAAGTCTTTCTTTGGTAATAGTCCTGCCCATGAATCAAAAATTTGGACAACATCTGCGCCAGCATTTATTTGATTTTCAATATGTACACATAAATATTCATTTAATTTATCTAATATTACGTTTACTTCAAATTCTCTTGATTTTATTTTTTCGTAATTTATCTTATTTTTTCCATCTTTAGCTCCCAGCATATAAATCAATAAAGTCCATGGAGCACCGATAAAAGAGATTAAAGATTTTTTTTTGTCTAGTTTTTTTCTTGTTATCTCTAGCGCTTTATAAACTGGATGTAATGTTTGTGAAAAGGATATTTTATCATTATTCAAAAATTCTTTTAAAATAAAATTACTTAGAACAGGTCCTTGATCTTTATTAAATTCTATTCTTTGACCTAAAGCGAAGGGAACCATTAATATATCAGAAAATATAATTGCCGAATCCATATTAAATCGCTTAATTGGTTGCATTGTGATTTCTGAACTTAATTCACTGTTCAAACAAAGTTTGATAAAGTTTGGATTGCTTATTCTTATTTTTCTAAATTCAGGTAAATACCGACCTGCTTGTCTCATAAACCATATTGATTTACAATTTTTTTTATCAATTAAGATTTTTTTAAGATTACTCATTAAATAATAAAAGTTTATAAACGTAGTTAATGTATTAGGTACTGTTAATTTGTTATATAACTAATTATACGGTTTTTATACACGGTGAAGTTAATAACTCCTTTATATTTTATACAATTTTGAGACTTTATTCATTTTATAAACACCTATAAAACAATATTATTAACATAGAATAAATTGTTAAATTTATGTTAATCACTGTTAGTCGTTTTTGAAACAAATGGCTAAAAAGGTAAAACGTTATTTAATTAAATATTTATTAACAGGTTTATGAACGAAAAATACAATGTATACCTTGTGTCTGACTCTACAGGAGAAACATTAGATAGACTTTTTTTATCTCTAAAATCTCAATTTGCTAATTTTGAATACGAAAAAAAAGAGTTTGCCTTTGTTAGAACAGAGCAGCAAATAGATAAAATTATAAAGGAGTGTAATCAGATAGAAAATTGTCTCATACTCTACACAATTGTTGAAACAAAGTTAGCTAAATACATATCCAGCAAAAGTGAAGAAAATAATGTTCCTTGTTTTGGGATTTTGGGCAATCTTATTTTAAGTTTTTCTAAATTGCTTAATCAAAAAGCAATTCATAAACCAAGCGCTCAACATGTTCTTGATGAAGATTATTATAAAAGAATAGAAGCGATCCAATTTACGATGGCTCATGATGATGGAAAAAAAATAGATGACATTAACGACGCTGATGTTGTCTTATTGGGCGTAAGTAGGACAAGTAAAACACCTACTTCTATTTATCTTGCAAATAGAGGTTATAAAACTGTTAATGTTCCACTTGTGTTAAATCAAGAAATCCCAAGCGGAATCGAAGCAAACAAAAAATCATGCATAGTAGGACTGGTTGCTGACCCAGAAAGACTCGCAGATATAAGGCGTAACAGAGTAGCAATTATGAAAGACCATAACTTAAAAGAATATACAGACTTAAAATTTATTAGAGAAGAAGTTGAAAATTCAAAAAAACTTTTCAAAAAAAATAATTGGCCAATTATTGATGTAACTAGAAGATCTGTTGAAGAAACAGCTGCTTCTATTTTAAAAATAATTGAAATTAAAAAGAATAGATGAAAATTATATTAGCTTCTAAAAGCGGTGTTAGAAAAATAATTTTAGATAAATACAAAATCGAAAATGAAGTAATAGTTTCTAATGTTGATGAAGATCAAATAAAAGAGTCTCTTCTAGAGGAAAGGGCAAATCCGTTAGAAATTTCAAAAAATCTTGCCGAAATCAAATCAATACAGGTAAGCAAAAAAAATCCAGATCGTTTAGTTCTTGGGGCCGATAGTGTAATCTCGTTAAACAATGAATTAATTAATAAGCCCAATTCTAGACAAGAAGCGTTTGAAATTTTAAAAAGATTAAATAACACAAAGCATTATCTCATAAGTTCTGTTTGTATTTCCAAAAATGGCTCAATGATTTGGAATCATTCTGACTCTTCGGAGCTAAAAATGAAAAATCTAGCAGAGGCGGAATTATCTAAATATCTCGCTAAAATTGAAACAAAAACTTTGCTAGCTTATGGTGTTTATCAAATCGAAGCCGATGGTTTAGAGTTATTCGAGTATATAAAAGGCGATCAAGACTCAATTATGGGTTTGCCAATCAAGGACATTATCAACTACATTAATCAATATAATAAATGAATAAAGATCACCCAGACATAAAATTTGGCAAAACGGGAGTTTTACTAATCAATCTCGGCACACCCGACTCAACTAGCTGGTGGGATATAAGAAAATATCTAAAAGAATTCCTTTCAGACAAAAGAGTCATAGAAGTTAACCCGATACTTTGGCAAATAATTTTAAACATATTTATTTTAACTTTTAGGCCCTCTAAAACAGCACACGCTTATAAAAAAATTTGGCTAAAGGATACAAACGAGTCTCCTTTGCGTTACTTTACAAGAAATCAAGCTGAAAAATTAAAAAAAAAAGTTGGAAGTGAAAATATTATAGTAGATTTTGCTATGCGATATGGAAATCCCAGCATTAAATCTAAACTTCACATGCTCAAAGACGAGGGTTGCGAAAATATAATTATTCTTCCTCTCTATCCTCAATATGCAGCAGCAACCACAGCTACAGTTTGTGATGAGGTTTATCGAACATTAATGAGAATGAGATGGCAACCAAGTCTACAAATTATCCCTCACTACGAAAGTGAGCCTTTGTATATAAATGCTCTTGTAGCAAGTATTGAAAAAAAAATTAAAAGTATTAATTGGAAGCCTGATTTAATTATTGCTTCTTATCACGGCATACCTAAAAAATATTTTGACAAAGGTGATCCTTATCATTGTTATTGTCATAAGACTACGCGGCTTATAAACGAGAAATTCTCTAAAATCGAAATTAAAACTACCTTCCAATCTCGATTTGGCCCTCAAGAATGGTTAACACCTTATACAGATAAAACTCTTGAAACTTTATCACGCGAAGGAGTAAAAAATTTGCTAATATTTTGTCCTGGGTTTGCTTCAGATTGTGTAGAAACTTTAGAGGAAATTAATATTTTGGGTAGAGAGACCTTTTTAAAAAATGGAGGGGAGAAGTTTGATTTAATTCCATGTCTAAACGACAATTCTGACCATATAATGTTGTTTGAGAAATTAGTAAAAAAATACTTTTAAAATGAACTTATATCTATTATTTAAATCTCTTCATTTAATTGCGGTAATATCTTGGATGGCAGGCCTTCTATATCTGCCACGTATTTTCGTTTATCATTCCGAGTCAAATCATGAATCTCAGAAAAATGTTTTCAAAACAATGGAAAGAAAATTATATAATTACATTATGATGCCAGCGATGATTTTATCTTGGTTTTTTGGTGGTTTGCTAATACATAATCTCAGCTTTTCAGTTTTTCTGGAACTATGGATGCAAATAAAGATTATAGCGGTTTTAATTTTGACTTACTATCACTTCACTTTAGGCAATTATTTAAATGATTTCGCTATAGACGATAACAAAAAAACTACAAAATTCTTTAGAATATATAACGAAATACCAACAATTATACTAATTGTAGTAGTATTTGTTGTTATATTTAAACCGCAATAATAAGGGGTTGTATTTTTCTTAAAAAGACATATATTTTTGATACTTTCCTCAAATCAATATCAATCTCATGAATTTACAAGAATTAAAGTTAAAAAAACCTGCGGAGCTCATTAGCGAAGCCGAAAAACTTGGCATTGAAAATCCAAGTACACTTAGAAAGCAAGAAATACTTTTTGCAATTTTAAAAAAGTTAGCAGAAAAAAATGAGCAAATAACAGCCACAGGCGTTTTAGAAGTTCTGCAAGATGGTTTTGGTTTTTTAAGAGCGATAGAATCAAATTATTTGCCTGGCCCTGATGATATTTATGTAAGTCCAAGCCAAATTAGAAGATTTGGATTAAGAACAGGAGACTCCGTTGAGGGAGAAATAAGGGGCCCAAAAGATGCAGAGAGATACTTTGCTTTACTAAAAGTAAACAAAATTAATTTTGACGAACCTGAAAAAGGAAAAAATAAAATTGCATTTGATAACTTAACACCGCTTTATCCAAATGAAAGAATCAAGTTAGAGGTGGAAACGACAAAAATTGAAAAAAAACCAGATAATACTGCCAGGTTAATTGATCTAGTCAGTCCAATTGGTAAAGGACAGCGATCATTAATTGTATCTCCGCCAAGAGCTGGAAAAACAATTATTCTTCAAAACATTGCACAATCTATAACAGCAAACCATCCAGAATGTTTTTTAATGGTTTTGTTAATAGATGAAAGACCAGAAGAAGTAACTGACATGCAAAGATCTGTAAAAGGAGAAGTAGTAGCATCGACTTTTGACGAACCGGCCTCAAGACACGTTGCAGTTGCTGAAATGGTTATAGAAAAGGCTAAACGGTTAGTGGAACATAAAAAAGATGTTGTAATTTTATTAGACTCTATAACTAGATTAGGAAGAGCTTATAATGCGGTTATACCAAGTTCAGGAAAAGTTTTAACAGGAGGTGTAGACGCTAACGCACTACAGCGACCTAAGAGATTTTTCGGCGCAGCCCGTAATATAGAGGAAGGGGGCTCTTTAACTATTATATCAACAGCCTTAGTAGACACTGGTAGCAGAATGGACGAAGTTATTTTTGAGGAATTCAAAGGAACGGGAAATTCAGAATTAATTCTGGATAGAAAAGTTGCTGACAAAAGAATTTATCCAGCATTGGATATAACAAGATCAGGAACTAGAAGAGAGGAATTATTATTTGAAAAAGATGATTTATCTAAGATGAATGTTCTTAGAAGGATTATTAGCCCAATGGGTACAATGGACGGAATAGAGTTTTTAATTTCTAAACTGAAGAACACAAAAAATAATGCTGATTTCTTTGACTCAATGAACAAGTCAGCCAATTAAATTTTATTGTATTGTCCGACTGTTAAAATTTGTATCATGAAGGTAAAAATTGACTATATTCTCAAGTGTTTTTATTTTTTCTTCTAGTGAAATTGTTTCAAGAAGTTTTTGTTTTTCCTCATTGGTCACAGGTGAGATCATAGCTAGAGTGTTTACCATCTGAGCTTGATCAAGTTTCTCAAATTCTTTCCAATTCAGTAAAAGTCCATTTCTTTTAAAAAATATTTTAGATTTTTCCATTAATTTTGATGAACTTATTTTCCCTTCCTCTTTTTGAATTATATCTTTCTCAAAATTTTTGTAATTAACTTTAAATTCTCTGTATAATTTATCATTTATTTTTTCATCTAATATTTCAAATCTTGTGATACCAGTTAAATTAATTAAAACTCTTCCATCCTTACTTTTTTTATAATCGCTTATTTTACCAAGACAACCAATATTATAAATAGAATTATTTGTATTTTTTGATTGAACCATACCCATCAATTTATTTTTACTATAGGCGTCATTTACTAAATTTAAATATCTTTGCTCAAAAATATTTAAAGGTAAGTTTGTTTTCGGAAAATATATGACACCGCTAAGTGGGAAAATTGGAATTATATCAGGATAATTTTTCATCATAACACTATATAAAAAAATTTTGCTAATCGATAGTGACATTTTATAATGGTTGACCATACATCCAGCTGTGTACTATACTTCATTTTTTGCGGGCATAGCTCAGTGGTAGAGCGTCTCGTTGCCAACGAGAAGGTCGAGGGTTCGAACCCCTTTGCCCGCTCCATATAATACGTTTTAATGACTGATCTATCGAAAAAAAAATGTTTTGCTTGTGATGGGGATATTCCACCGTTTGATACTAGTGAAATACATAAATATTTAAAAAAAGTTGATGGTTGGGATGTAAAAAACAATGATGATAAAAGTTTTTATTTAATTAAAGATTTTAAATTTAAGAACTTTAAAGAAAGTCAAAATTTCGTAAATAAAGTTGGCAATATAGCTGAAGAGGAGAATCATCATCCAGATATTTCTTTTGGCTGGGGTTATTGCAAAGTAAAAATTTTTACCCACGCCATTAAGGGACTTGCGGAAAGTGATTTTATTTTGGCAGCAAAAATAGATAAAATTGATTAGTGATTAAAATGTCTAATACCAGTAAAAAACATTTTAATTTTCGCTTTATTGGCGGCATTTATAACTTCCTGATCTCTAATTGAGCCGCCTGGCTGAATTATAGTTTTAACACCAGCTTTAATAAGAGTATTTATTCCATCTGCAAAAGGGAAGAAAGCATCTGATGCAGCTATAGAATTTTTAATTTTTGAGTATTGAAATTGCTTAGCTTTTTGTACTGCAATTTTACAACTATCTAATCTACTCGGCTGACCAGCACCGATGCCAATTGTTGAAAAATTATTACACAACACAATTGCATTTGATTTAACATATTTACAAACATTGAAAGCAAATTGAATTTCAGCTAATTCCTTTTTGTTAGGCTTCAATTTAGTTACACACCTCAACTTTGTTTTGTCTACAACAATATTATCCTTAGTTTGTAACAAAAAAGATCCATCAAATGATTTAACAGAAATAAGGTTTTTAAGTTTAAAATTAGAAATATCAATTATTCGTAAATTTTTTTTTCTTTTCAGTATTTCTAAAGTTTCCTTATCAAAACCCTTGGCCAGAATAACCTCTAAAAAATTTTTGGTAATTTCAGATGCAATTTTTTTATTGATTTTATAATTACAAGCAATAACTCCACCAAAAGCACTTATTGGGTCAGATGCATAAGCATTTTTAAGTGAGTTTAAAGGATTTTTGTTTTCCGACACGCCACAAGGATTTGCATGTTTTATGATTACTGTCCCTGATTTGTTTTTAAGTGAATTTAAAATTTCTAATGAGGCAAACATATCATTGTAATTATTATAACTTAATTCTTTCCCATGTATCTGCTTGAAACCTAGACTTTTATCATCATAGTCACTTACATATATCGAACTCTGTTGATGGGGATTCTCTCCATATCTAAGACTTTGTAGTTTTCTTCCAAAAATTGTTTTTCGTTCGGGAAAATCAATCTTAAGCTTTTTGTTAAACCAATTTGCAATCATCGAATCATAGTAGGCGGTTAACCCAAATGCTTTTGATGACATTAATTCTCTAAATTTAAGAGTTGTTTTACCTTTATTGTGATCAAGTTCTTTAATTAAAGAACTATACTCTTGTTTATTTGTAATAATTGTAACGTTGTTGAAATTTTTAGCTGCAGCTCTTACCATAGTGGGCCCACCTATATCAATATTTTCGATTATATTTTTTGGATTTTTTGAGTTAATCAAAATTTTTTGAAAAGGATAAAAATTTACTATTATCAAATCAATTGCTGGAAAATTTTGTTTAGACATTTCATTCTGATGCTTCTTGTTTTTTCTGTCATGCAGAATACCAGCATGTATTTTTGGATGAAGCGTTTTTACTCTTCCGTCTAACATTTCTTTAAAGCCAGTGTATTTTGATAATTCGGTACACTCATAACCCATTTTTTTTATAGACTTGTACGTGCCACCAGAACTAATAATTTTTATATTAAATTTTTTTAGAATTTTTAACAAAGATGTTAAATTTTCTTTATCAGATACAGAAATAAGAGCATTTTTAATTTTTGTTTTCATTGCTAAATATTTTTTTTTATATTCCAATTAAAAGATTTATTTTTATTAACTAAATCACCACTAATAGTTATACAAGTATTATCTAATATTTTTTTCCCACCTAAAAATATACTTTTTTCTATTTCTAAAATCTCATCTGTAATAGTGAATATTAATGATTTATTTTTTGCAAGTTGAATTAGAGCACTATTCCCACCCATTGTTTTAACAACCGTTAGTTTAGGATTAATATGAAATCTAAATATATATCTTACAGGAAGGCCATCTTTCTTTTTGAATATATGATCGGATCCTTTTATGTAATCGTTTTCTTTGTCTAAAAAAATTTCTCTTTTGTGTATGCAGCTAAATTTTTTTTCATAACCATTATGCTCAGCAGAGCAGCTAATTATATTTTTCTCATTGCCAGTATTTAAGTTGTAGATTTTAAAGCTATTTTTAATTGAATTTCCAAATACTTTATTTATTAATCTATTACGTTCAAATTTACTTACTGAAGTATCATTTAACGTCAATGTAGACTGACAGGCAGTAAGTCTACTTAATAACTCACCTTTGTTTGAAATATTATCCCCAAAACCAGAATTCGAAATAATTTTTATTCCATCCAAAAAATATTCAAATGATAAAGGGCCAGACTGATAACATTTAGAAAATCTTTTTTTAGGTGGGGACCCTACATCAAAAAAAATTATATGATTTTTATGTTTAAATTTAAATAACCCACCTCTTATATCTCCTATTTTTTTTTTTTTCGCTTCAGCTCCCAAGTACTCCTCTAATTGGTATAAAAAATTTTCTGAAGCACCATTAAATAATGGAAGCTGATCATTTGGACATTTAATAAAATTTAAGCAAGTTAGATTTTTTTCAATTATGTTTTCTAAAAATTCTGGCACATATTTTTGAGCATCTTTGATGTTGACCTTACAAAAAATTAGATATCTAGCAACAAATAGTAGATCGTTAGGATTTCTAGATAAAGGAAAGCCATCTTTATCAAAAAATTTTTTAATATGACTTTCAAGTTCTTTAATGCCCAATTTGTAATTATCCTCGTATTCCCTAAATACCAAGCCTGATATTATTAGGGCTGTGAAAATTTCTATTTTTTTTAAATAATCTTTTTCAAATCTAATATTTTTTTTTAAATGGTTTAACTGTGTAATAATACTGTTGAGAAAATTGCGTTTAAAATCAAATGTCGCATTATCTAAAATAATATCAATATTTGATAACCAACTAATAATTCTTTTACTTAACGTTGTGATCCCCCAAACCTTTTTTTTATATTTTGAATTTTTTAGCATCCAAATATAAATTATTTTTTTTATGTTTTTACCATCTGTTTTGCGATCAATAAGATTAAACCAAAAAAAACTATGAAGTTGTTGAGCATTTTTTTTTTTATCTTCTATCCAAAACAAATTTGGATCGACCTCTCTAATTTTGAAAGATATTTTAGGATAAGTTGTAATTAATGAAAGCAAAAAAGGATTAGGATTATAATGTACTTGTTTAGGTATGTTTGATTCTAAAGATTTATTATAGTGATTAGAGGAGAAATAAATTTTTTTAAAAAAATTAATAAAAGTTATTTGAACAGCTATCAAATAAAAATAGACACTTTTTATGCCAAACATCTATTAGTCGTTTCTAAGTATTTCTATATTTTTCTTAAGGTCACCTTTATTTTCTTTAAAAATAGTAGATCCAGAAACCAATATATTTGCACCAGCCTCTTTAGCCTTGGAGCAATTCTCAAAATTTATTCCTCCATCGATTTCAATATCTACGTTTAATTTTTTTTTATTTATCATTTCTTTTAAAATTTTAGTCTTTTGTAAAACTTCTGGCATAAATTTTTGCCCACCAAAGCCAGGTTCTACACTCATGATCAAAACAAGATCTATATCACTTAAAAAGTTTTCGATAAGTTTTATTTCAGATTTAGGCTTTAGTGAAATACCAACTTTTTTATTTTCTTTTTTTATTAATTTAATTGTATTTGAAATATCTGGTGTAGCTTCAGGATGAAAGGTAATTATATCAGCACCTGCATTAGCAAAATCTTTTACAAAATTATCTACTGGGGATATCATAAGATGAACATCAAAAATTTTAGAAGTAAGTGGTCTTAGTTTTCTAATAACCTCTGGCCCAATAGTTAGGTTCGGTACAAAATGTCCATCCATAACATCAATATGAATGTAGTCTGCTCCTGCTTTTTCTAGCGAGATAACTTCACTTCCTAATTTATTAAAATCAGCTGATAAAATAGATGGTGAAATTTTAATTGCATTGCTCATTACTTTACTTATATTTTATACAAATATTTTGTCAAAAAAATTAAAACTTAGTTGAATAACCGATACAACTGTCTAGAAAAATCGCTTTCTAGTGGAAATGCTAACATGCCCCAGACATCATAACCTAAAAGATACGGCATTGCGTAAAATCTAAATAGATAGAAAAACCAAGCAACGTATAAGGCAATAAATGGTCCAAATAAAAAACTTGGAGTGATGAATTTAAATAAATTTATAATAGGATTTGTATATTTAACGAAAACCCTCATAAAGAAAAAAGTAGAGTCTTCTCTTTGAAAAATATTCATGAATGCACGACCTATCAGCGTCCACATTATTGTTCCAAGAATATAATCTAAAACAATTATCCAAGTTGGTATCATAGTTCAGAAGATATCATGATTTAGTCAAAAAAAAAGGGGCGAAAAAATCGCCCCTTTAAATTTTAATAGTTAGTTACTATTGCTTACCAATGATCGGTTTACCCGTTGGTATTCTTGTATCATCTACCATTTTTTGTATAGATGGACTTGGCTCTTTAGTCATTAAACTAACGACAACCATTACAATCAAACAAATTGGTGCACCGATTAAACCAAATCTTAAGTGATCAATACCTAAGATTGGAGTATTAGTTACACCCCAGATAGCATTTGAGAATTTAGGATATACCCACAATAAGTAGAACAATCCTGAACCAATTCCCGTTACGATACCAGCAATCGCACCTTCTCTAGTAGCTCTCTTCCACCATACACCTAACACAAGTGGGAAGAACAAGCCTGACATTGCAAAGTCGAATGCCCAAGCTACAGAACCTAAGATACTTGTTAGCCTAAACGAGGCTATATAAGCACCAGCAGCTCCAATAACTACAAGAAGTATACGAGCAACTAAAAGTCTCTTACGAGTATCAGCTTTTGGATCTATGATTTTGTAGTAAATATCATGAGATAAAGCATTTGATATCGCAAGTACAAGACCATCAGCAGTAGACATGGCTGCAGCCATACCACCAGCAAACACTAGTCCTGAGATTACAAACGGTAGTCCCGCTACTTCTGGAGTAGCCAATACTACAACGTCACCTCTCATAAACCATTCGTTTAACTGA